>WNFR01000127.1_pt1 | contig 71377 bp, 56 predicted proteins | sample 5400221 | NCBI WGS metagenome assembly WNFR01 (sample SAMN13153357, study PRJNA577476) | soil metagenome | isolation source: 40 cm soil under Madrone tree | place: USA:California | collected 2016-06-14
CCTGGTACTGCAGCTAATCGCGCCGGGCACTACCGTCCAGGCCATTCCCAATGACGTTCCGCTCAATATCATGCAGCCCGCGGAGCTCATCACGCTCTCTGATTCTCCTGGAGACTGGGCGCCTGAGAAAAACGATACCGAACTCGCGCTTCCTCATGGCCTGCTTCTTGACGTTACCGTGGACGCCCATGGCCAGATGATCGGCTACCAGATTCTTTCCGGCCCCAAGACCCACGAGATGGAGCACCAGCTTGACCAGATGCTGCTCTTCTCCCGCTTCCACCCCATGACCAGTTTCGGCCGCCCCACCTCCGGCGGTCACGTTATCCTTAGCTTCAGCGCTGTCCGCGTCCGCGGCTAATTCGACGGATCTCAACTTCAACACCAGCGCAAAACAAAAATTCGATCTCGTTTCGCCTGTCCTTCCAGACAGTACGATAGTTTTTTCGTACCTGCTCCCGCGTTCCATTTTCACCAGCAAGTGGCTCCGATTAAATGAAGAACGTGAACGGCACCTTGCGCCAACACGTTCTTCGCATCCTCGTGAGCCTCGCGCTCGCAGCGATCCTCATGCTGTGCTTTGTCGCCACCTCTTTTGCGGCTTCTGCTTCTTCCGCCGCGCGCCCAGCCAACTCCGCCGAGCAAATCCTCTACGACGCCGTCAACCGCGAGCGTTCTTCGCTCGGTCTGCGCCAACTGCAGTGGGACAACGCTCTTGCAAACGCCGCTCGCCTGCATACCACTTTGCTAGCCGCGCACGATGCGCTCTCGCATCGCTTCGACGGCGAAGCCGACCTGCAGACACGCCTGCGCATGGCCGGCGCCAGCTTCAGCCTGGTCGCGGAAAACGTAGCCGAAGCCCCCGACGTTTCCACGCTGCACATTGCGTGGATGAACTCCGCGCCGCACCGCGCCAATATTCTCGACCCCCAAGTGGACTCTATCGGTATCGCCATCGAGCGCCGCGGCGAAGAGTATTACGCCACGCAGGATTTTGCCGCCGTCGTTTCTCCAATGACGCGCGAAGAGCAGGAACAGCAAATCGCGCGGCTGCTGCAGGCGAATGGACTTTCCATTGTGCCGGGCGTGGAGGATGCGCGCAGGAATTGCGATCAGAACCGCTTGGCATTTGGTGCGCAGCCGGTCGCCATCGCACGGTTCGAAACCTCCGATCTGAACCGCCTTCCGAACGACCTGGGGCGCCTGGTTGCCAGCGGGAAGTTTCGCCAGGCCTCCGTCGCCGCCTGCGAAGTGCCCACGGTTAGCCAGTTCGCGCGCTTCCGCCTGACAGTTCTCCTTTACCAGTAGAGTTCTCCAGCAACGCCCACATTCAACAAAGCGTTGATTTTGCGCGTGGTTGTGCGTACACTGCCTGCATGATTCAGACGCCTTATTTGTTTTGGTATCGATTTACGGACCACTCATACGTGTGGCGGGGGGCGTCTCTGTAAGCGCAATACGAATCAAAAGGATTCGGCCCACTCGCAAAGAGTGGGCCTTTTTTATTTTCGGCTGATACTTTTTTGCGAAAGATTCATGGGAGTTTCGGAGAGCTTTGTGAGTACGAGATATTTTTATTGGGTCGCGGCCCGCGAAAGGAAATGGCAATGATCATTTCGATGAAGAGGCACGCAACGCGCGAGGAGATTGATGGGGTGACTAAGCAGGTGAATCACTTCGGATACAAGGTGCATTCGATTGAAGGCGAAGAGCGCGTAGTGATCGGCGTGGTCGGCGTCGGCGACGTGACGGCTTGCCTGGAATCCATCGAAGCGATGCCGCAAGTCGAAAACGTGATGCGTATCAGCGCGCCGTACAAATTCGTAAGTAAGGAATTTCGCAAGGAAAAGACGCTGATCCGCGTGAACGGAACAGCGATTGGCGGCGACGAGTTTGTCGTGATCGCCGGTCCGTGCTCGGTGGAATCGGAAGAGCAGATTTTGCGCTCTGCGGAAGGGGTTGCGAAAGCGGGCGCGAAACTGCTGCGTGGCGGCGCCTTCAAGCCGCGAACTTCGCCATATGATTTTCAAGGCATGGAAGAGGAAGGATTAAAGTTGCTGCAGAAAGCCAAAAGAGCGACGGGTTTGGGAATCGTGACCGAAGTGATGAGCGATCGCGATGTGGACCTGGTTGCCAACTATGCGGACGTACTGCAAATCGGCGCGCGCAACATGCAGAACTTCGTGCTGCTGAAAGCGCTAGGGAAGTGCGGACGGCCGATTCTATTGAAACGCGGGCTGAGCAGCACGGTAAAAGAGTTGTTGATGAGCGCGGAATATATCGTGGCGCACGGGAATCCGGAAGTGATGTTGTGCGAACGCGGGATTCGCACGTTCGAAACGGTTACGCGCAACACCTGCGACATCACTGCAATTCCGGCGTTGAACGAATTGACGCACCTGCCAGTAATTCTCGATCCTAGCCACGCAACAGGGAGGCGCAGCCTGGTGCCAGCTCTGGCGCGCGCCGGAGTCGCCATCGGCGCCGACGCGTTGATTGTCGAAGTGCATCCGGCTCCTGAAAAAGCGATCAGCGATGGCGCGCAGTCGCTCGACATGCCGCAGTTCGCAAAGATGATGGAAGAATTGAAGCCGTACATCGAGTTGTGGAAGGACTCTCGGAAAAGCTCGACCGTTGCAGCAGTAGCGGGCTAGTTTGCCTTCACAATTCGCCAGAATGAAGAACGGGTTTGAAGCCGGGACGACACAACCGGTTTGAGGCGGAGATCATCTCTCCTAACAGGATGATTCTGCATGGATTGAGATGCGTCAATTTCTCGATACCGACGATTGCGGTGTTTTGGTCTGTTTGCGCGAGCCTGACGTGCAGCGCCGTTAATTGTCGGGAGATTTTCGCTGCGGCATGGCCAACGGCGGCGGATCCCGCTGCGGCAGTGCTGACAATAGCCGGGCCTGCGACAGGACACGACGCGAAAGCTGTCCATCAGTATCTCAGTTCGAATCGAGGCCAAAGAGTGAAAAGCAGCGCGGAGCCTGCTAAGGCGCCGACGATTGTGGTCGGATTCGTGGGCGGATTCGTCAGGCGCGACAATGCCATCCATAGCTCGGTGCAAATCGCTGCGAGGCTTCGCGGCGCTTACCTCTCGGGTGTGCATGTGGAGGTTTTCGAAAATCACCACCGGCAGGATGCGTATCGAAAAATTTTGCAGCTCCTCGATATCGCGCATACGGGAAAACTTTCCGCGGCCGAGAAGCGCGATGCGCGCATCATCATTTACGGAATCAGCTGGGGTGGATCGGAGACGCTGGCACTAGCGCGCGAACTAGAGGCACAGGAAATCCCTGTGCTGCTTACCATTCAAGTGGATAGCATCGCCAAGCCAAGAGAGAACGACGAAGTAATTCCCGCCAACGTGGCCGAGGCAGCGAATTTTTATCAAGCCAACGGGCTGCTGCATGGGCGCCCGCAGATTCGAGCGGAAGACCAGGGGCGCACGCGAATTCTGGGCAACTTTCGCTACGACTACAACGCAAATTCTCTGCGATGCGAAGGGTACCCCTGGTATGATCGCGTATTCACAAAATATCACACGGAAATTGAATGCGACCCGGCGGTCTGGAACCGTGTAGAGGGCCTGATTCGCGCGAAGCTGCCGCCCGTGCTGGACAAGAACGCTCTGTCAGGGAATGCGGAATAAGGCCACGCAAACCGTAGGAAAACCCAAAAACGATTCCTCGCTTCGCGGACTCCGCCCGGAACGACGAGCTTGGCACTGCTTCGCAATGACGGCGAGGTGAGACGATTCATTGAGTACTGTGGACTGATGTGCCGTAGAGTGTTGTGCCGTGGACGGATGGGGCGGAGCCTCGACCACTTTCTAGCGGAGCAAAATTATTGGCCAGTGTGACAGAGTTTCTTGCAGAGGCACGCCGCAAGTTTGCCCAGTCTTGTTTGAACTCAAGCATTGTTTCGCGGCTATGTTTTGGACTCTTCAAGATATGGCTGGCACGGGTCAAGAGCAATTCGTAAGACAACGCGGAGTCGGAACGCTGACTCAGAATGTTGCTGGCACTCAGACCAAGCCTTGCGGACTTTCCGTCGAATGAAATTTCCGTCCAAGCAGCGCCGTTTTCATCCAAGAAGATCGTTCCTTTACGGTCGATATCCTTGAAGAAACGATTCAGGTCATGACGCTCGTTGCCGGAATCATATTCGGCAACCATGGATCTAAAGGAACTGCGGAGCTCTTTCCATTGTGCTGGCGTGCCAACGATTTGTGCTTGCGCGTCCGACGAAGAAGGAGGCGACTGCGACGGGAATTGAGCAGCAGCGTGCTGTTCGAATTCGGTTTGCGGCCGGAATCGCCCGGTCAGAATATAGGAGGTCGTTACCGCGGGTACCGTGTAGTAGGAAATAAGGACCATAGGGACGAGAAGTTTTCCGGAGTGGAATAACTGTTCGGTCCCTTCGCGAACTTCGCGGCTTCGCTTTGTGGTTCCGGGAACCTGAGCAAAATGCATCACACGAAACTGCGATTCGGGATGATGGAGAGCGTAGTGCGTAAAGGTGCGGGCGACCGCCTTCGGGCTGGTCATACCAAAGTCGTTCAGGTAATCGGTTCTCGCGGCGTGCGCGAAATAGGTATTGATCACGTGTTTGGTGAAATCGGCGCAATTACGCGTGACTCCATTGAAATGGTTTTTGTTCACTGAGTCATTGAATTCCGCGATGAGTTGCTGGTCCTGCTCCAGGGTGGTGCTCACGGCAAAAATGTAAACGCCGCGGATCAAAGTAGCCGCTACCATTTCTCGCCATTCGGCTTTTTTGCTGGTCATGCAAGCGACACTCGCGCAGTATTGCTTCAGATATTTTTCCCGGTAACGTTCTTCCTGCAGATGCTTGATTTTGTACGAAGCGAAGAGAGGACGATTGCGGGGGGCTTCCACCCCATAGAGGTAAATATTGAGCGGCACGATGTTCCATTCGAACGGCTGATCCTCGCCGATGTTCAGGTAGTTGCTCATAACGGAACCATGCTCGCCTGGCCCGCAGAGGCGCAATTTGACCGGCGATTCCGGGCAGATGCGGGAGAAGTAGATCGCGCTGTGACCTGTACTGCTTATTCTGTCCACGTCCTCATCCAGCGATTCATTCAGCACGACGCCCACATCAGCGGAAGCGGCAGGGCAGACCAAGCTCACCAGCCAAAAAGCGAGTTGAATTTTCGCCGCGCAAAGTGCCCATCGAAGCCACAGGTGCCGCGGCGCGCGGTCGCACGGAACGGAGCTCAAACGAAGCAATGTCGATCCCTCACGAGTCACGTAAATTAGAAACTGGCTGGGCGAAAGAGGAAAAGAAATCCCCTCTTTTAGTCGGGGCTGAGTGGATGCAATGCGCGGGCAAATCCCGCCAAAAGCCATGGAAGTTTCAACCCTAGTTTAACCCGGCGGTCCCGCAAAAGTTGCAGTGCTTAGCGAAGCCAGCGGCTTGACCGGGTGAAGAAGGACGATTAGTATTTGCGGGCGATGAGTGAAGCGAATTCCCCAGTAGGCCAGACGTTTTCCCAGTACAGAGTGCTGCGCAAAATTGGAAGCGGCGGCATGGGTGTGGTGTATGAGGCGGAGGATTCGCGGCTGGGGCGCAAAGTTGCCGTGAAGTTTTTGCCTGCGGAGATGGCCAGCGATACGCAATTGCTGGAGCGGTTTCAGAGGGAAGCGCGCGCGGCGTCTGCGTTGAATCATCCGAACATTTGCACGATTCACGCGATCGAGCAGCACGAGCGGCAGCATTTTATCGTGATGGAGCTGCTGGAGGGCCAGACGCTTTCGCAGCGCATGGGAGCGCAATCCTTCGATCTGGAAAAACTGCTGCCGCTGGCGATTCAAATCGCGGACGCGCTGGAATCGGCGCACGCCAAGGGAATCGTACATCGCGACATCAAGCCCGCGAATATTTTTCTGACCGAGCGCGGGCAAGTGAAGATTCTGGATTTTGGCTTGGCGAAAGTCGAGAAGCTGAGCAACATCGCGGACAGCACATCGTTTGCGTCTGACGACACCAGAGCGGAGACCAATGCGTTGACTTCGCCGGGATCGGCGATCGGAACGATTATGTATATGTCGCCGGAACAGGCGCGCGGCGGCTTGGTGGATGCGCGGACCGATTTATTTTCACTGGGAACGGTGTTGTATCAGATGGCGACAGGGAGTTTGCCATTTAAGGGCGACACCTCGGCGGTAATTTTCGATGCGATTCTAAACCGTGAGCCATTGCCCGTGGATGTGGTGAACTCCGGATTGCCGCGTGAATTCGGACGACTGATCGAAAAGACTTTGGAGAAGGACCGCAATCTGCGCTGCCAGTCGGCGACGGAACTGAAGACAGACTTAATCCGGCTGAAAAGGGATCTGGAGTCGGGGAAAAAGGCTGCGGCGGCAGCGACTTCGACGGATTCGAAGGCGGGAACGGCCAAGAGCGGGACAAAATCGTTGGCGGTTTTGTATTTCGAAAACTTGAGCGGCGTAAAAGAGGACGAATATCTGCGTGACGGAATTACCGAAGACATCATCACCGAGCTATCGAAAATCCGCGGGCTGAATACATTTTCGCGACCCACGGTGCTGGCGTTTCGCGACAAATCGGTAACGCCGGTGCAGATTGGGCAGCAGTTGAAAGCGGCGTACGTGCTCACTGGAAGTCTGAGGCGGTCAGGCAACCGGCTGCGAATCAATACTCAACTGGTGGACACGCAGACGGATTTTCCGCTGTGGTCGGAACGGTATGACCGCGAGATGAAGGACGTCTTTGAAGTACAGGACGAGATTGCGCGGAAAATCGCCGAGGCCTTGCGTGTGACGCTTTCGCCGCAGGAACTGGAAGCCCTGGCGATCAAGCCAACCGAAAACCTGCAGGCATACGACTTGTATTTACGAGGAAAGCGCTATGCGCGGCGGCAGACGCGGCAAGATCTAGAGTTCGCGCTGCAAATGTTCGAAAACGCGGTAACGCTCGATCCGAGTTTTGCGCTGGCGTATGCGGCGTGTGCGAACGCCTGCGCGATGTTTTATTGCAATTACAGCCGCGATGAAATCTGGGTGGAGCGCGCGAGGAACGCATCGGGGCACGCCGTGAACCTGCGATGGGATTTGCCAGAAGTACAAGTAAGCCAAGCGTGGGTTCTGTACGCGACGGAATTGCACGACGAAGCCGTTCGGATGGTGCAGAAGGCGATCGAACGCAGAAAAGACTGCGAGGGTGCGTACTATCTGTTGTGCCGAGCATTATTTTCAGCGGGACGTTATCAGGAAGTAGCGGAAGTGGTGGAAACAGCGCTGGAGGCAAGCGGCGAGGACTACAACGTGTATGTGCCGATCATGAACTCGCTTGGCGCGATTGGGAAAGAAGAGGTTCGGCGTAACATACAGCAAAGACGGATGGCCGCGCTGGAAAATCATTTGAAACAGGTGCCGGAGGATGCAAGGGCAAGAATCCTGCTTGCGGGCGACTATGCGGAACTAAACCGCGTGGAAGATTCGATGCGCGAAACGAATCTGGCGATGACGCTGCGAGCAAATGAAGCATCGATTCTTTACAATGCGGCCTGCAACTACTGTTTGCTGAAGAGGAAACCGGAAGCGCTCGAAGCGCTGACGAAAGCGTGGCAGGCGGGCTTCAAGGATGCGGTTTGGGCGAGACGTGACCCGGACCTGGCGTTTATCCACGGCGACCCAGAATTTGACAAATTGTATCCGGAAAAGCGCCAGGACGGAAAAGCTTCACAGACGCACTGAAGATGGAATACAGCAGATTCGAAGAGGCACGAGCGGTGTTGTCGCGTTATCTACCAAAAACGCGGCTGACGCGCGCCGCTTCGCTGGAAAGAAACTCCGAACAACATGTATTTTTGAAGCTGGAAAACGAATTACCTACCAATTCGTTTAAAGTGCGGGGCGCAATTTACGCTTTGCACGTGAATGAACAAAGGGTAGTGACGCGCGAAGTGGTGGCATCGAGCACCGGGAACCATGGAGCGGCGGTTGCTTACGCGGCGCAGTTGCTGGGCTGGAAGGCGCGAATATTTCTTCCGGAAAAGAACAATCCGGTGAAAAGGAAGAATATCGAGCGGCTTGGTGCCGCGATTGAAGAGAAGGGAAAGCTAGACCTTGCGGGCGCGTTTGAAGCGGCGTCAGCATATGCGCAAAGAACCGGAGCATTTTTTCTGAATGATGCGACGGACGAAGATTTGCCGGCTGGACCGGGAACAATTGCCTGCGAGCTTTGCGAACAATTGCCGGAAGTAGACGCGATCTATGTGCCGATGGGAGATACGGCACTGATTCGCGGTGTAGCGGATGCCGCGAAACAAATTTCCGGGAGCGTGAAAATTATTGGGGTACAGAGCGAACGCGCGCCGTCTTATTTCCTGTCATGGAAAGAAGGGCGAGCGATCGAGACGGAAACATGCGACACGATTGCGGATGGATTGGCGACGCGGACGCCGGTAGTAGCGAACGTCGGTGTGATTCGCGAACTGGTCGATGAGGTGGTGCTGGTCAGCGAGGAAGAGATGCTGCGAGCGATAGGTCAATTGGCGATAGACGAGCATATTGTTGCAGAGCCGGCCGGAGCAGCAACCACGGCGGCGTTTTTGAAGTCGAAAAGCGAAGGAAAGAAAAACGTCGCCTTGCTAGTAACCGGCGCAAATGTTGCTGTTGATGTATTGCGCCAAGCGATTCAGGCTTGAAGCGGAAAGACGTTGAATCGAACGCCCGGGCAAGCCGTGGCGTAGCATGCAGCGCCTCTACGACGACGGATTTTACTCACGTGCGGATGCAGAGGAATCCTGGCCACTTTCGGCGAGCTTCAGGATGAGCACTTGTCCGTTCGAATGGAAGGAGCCGCCCGTCGCGGTTCTGGCTTCCTGCATAGGATTGCGGGGAAGAAAATGGAAGACTTGGGTGACTAGGCCGGTACTGCAAAGACTTTTTTCCACGTAGTCGCGTTCCAGGTCGATGTCCGGATCGATTTTGTGAGTCAGTCCGTTATTGCGTTCGTCGCGTTCGAATCCGATATCGTGAGTCGCCGCGCCAACCCACAGCGTTTCTCCGTTTACGGTGAAGGGCGCTTGCCAAATGCGCAGGTGATTGCGTGACCTGACGACGTCGATGGGCTCGGCATGGGCCCAGCCATAATCCTGCGAACGCCCGAAGAGATAGAGCTGGCTCATGGGCATGGTGAGATAGGACTGTTTCTCAAGGCTGCTGATCAGGCCGTGAAGAATGGTGTTTTGTACGTCTGAATCGACTTTCACCCAGCCTGCGGCGGTGAAAACATTTTGCATGGCGGTTTCCGAACCGAGGATCAGAAAATTCACCATGTCACCTGGGTTACCGGCTTTGTCGGCGATGCGGCGGGGAATTTTTGCGAAGAGCGAATCGTCAATGCCTGGCAGGGAAGTGACGGTTTTTGCAACGGTGAAATTTGTCGCGGCCGTGGCGTCCGCGGCAATAATTTCGACGTGGACAGTGTACGAGCCATCGCCGGTATCGTTCTTGGATTGATTGATGGCGATGCCCAAACGGCCGCCAACAGGTGCTGCAACGTCGTTGGATGCTCCGAGCAGAAAAGGTTGCGCGACAGTGGGGTCACCGACGCGGCCAATCAGCGTGCCGCGTCCGGCAGCGTTGTAGGGAAGAATGCGCAAAAGATCCTTGAAGCCGCGCGACAGGCCGTCCGGCCCGTTGTCGGCCTGAGCATCGCTGTAGCGTAGCGTTCCTTTGGCGGTGACGACCATGTGTTCGCCCGGTGCCACGTCAATGCCGGTGTCAATCCAGCCGGAATCGCCCTTGAGCGTAAAATTCTTCGAGAGGCGTTTCTTTGCGCTTGGCGCGGGCACAGCGGCGTGGGGTTGCGCGTCCGTCGCAGTTCGCGGAGCGGTGAGTTGCTGAACCGGCGGCGTGTCGGCTTGCGATTGCGCTTGCGTGGTGACGACGGAAAAGAACGCAAGTAGTTCGCTAAAAATGATCGCCGGGAAGAAGTGGGAACGAACGGTTTGCATACGTCGAGCCATCCTGCTGGAGGTAGTCAGCATCATCACTCTAAGCAGATGCGCCGCCCGGTTTCAAGAGTTGCAGCGGGAGTGGAATGCTAGCAAAATGCAGGCCGATTTCTTGACTCGAATGTAAGGCGCTTGTAGATTGAAATGCCGCATGCGCTGGATGTGTTTGCGCCAAAATCAGAAGCAAGCGAGCTCAAAATCAGACGCACTTGATTAACCGAATGAAAAACCTCTTGTCGACAGCAGCGATTTTCTTATGCCTGGCACTCGTTTTGCCGGCGGGTGTGCGCGGCCAGAAACCAACTGCTCCCAAGTTGCAGCCCGCGCCAGCTACTACTGTCACTGTTGACGGTAGCGAGGCCATGTTCACCACGATGTGCGCACTGCTGGCTTCTGGATATGAAGCCGATGTGAGCGCGGCAAACTGGACACCGATGCGCGCACAACTGCGCGACCGGCTGCAACATCAGCAGGGTCCGGCAGTGGACGTGATGCGAAATTTTTATAAGCAGCATGAACTCGCCGACCCCGGGCAGATGCTTTCGCGTTACATCTGGTTTGGACTGATCAGCGGTCCGGCGCCAAAGTTCGAACCGATCCTACGGCGTGATGAATTGCCGCCAGAAGTGATCGCGCTCGAAGGGTTTCAGGAAATTCTTTCGAACTACTACAAGGAACAAAAAATCGGCGAGCTATGGCGGCAGGTTCAGCCAATTTACAACCACGAAATTGAGCAGATCCATGACTCGGTGGCGCAAGTCGCGTTCGTAACCACCGGCTACTTGCGCGAAATATTGGATCCAGCCAGCCAAAGATGGTTCACGATCGTCGTCGAGCCGCTGGTGGGAAGAATCACCAACGTGAGGAATTTCGGCGACCACTATTCGCTGGTTGTGAGCGGCTCCGGGCAGATTCCGCTGGACATGGTGCGTCACGCGTTTTTGCATTTCTTGCTGGACCCTTTGCCATTGCAGTATTCGCACGTGGTGGCGGTGAAGTTGCCGTTGTTTTTGGCCGCGGCAGGCGCTCCCCGGCTTGATCCGGATTTGAAGGATGATTTTCCTTCGTACTTTGCGGAGTGCACGGTGCGCGCCGTGGAGCTCAAACTGAAACGCATGTCACCGGGAGAACGCGAATCGGCGATGAATATTGATGACGCGAATGGCTACGTACTGGTGCGGCCACTATTCGCGGCGCTTGCGAAGTTCGAACAATCCGAACCTGGCATGAAGCTGTATTTCCCCGATCTGGTACGTTCGATTGACGTGGCTACGGAACAAAAAAGAATCGCCACCATCAAATTTGTAACCGGGGGAGTGAAGAGCGCAGCGACGGATGCGGAAGTTCTGGCGCGCCACAGGGCCGCAACTCCCACCACTATTCCTAACGACGCGGAAACCATCGCAGCGCTCACGGAAGGCGAACGCCGCATTGCGGAGAAAAATCCGCGAGCAGCGGAAGCGTCGTTCCAAAAAGTTCTGGTGAAATATCCGGATCAGCCGCGGGCGTGGTATGGGCTGGGAGTTGTCGCGATGATGGAGCAAGACGGAACGCGCGCGAAGGAAGTTTTTGGCCGGTTGACGAGCGGCGAGCACGCTGCGGCGCAGGATCCGCTGGTGCTGGCATGGTCGCACGTGCATCTGGGGACTATTTACGATATCGAAGGCCAGCCGGATCGCGCCAAATCGGAGTATGAAGCGGCGCTGGCCGTGGAAGGCGCACCGGAAAAAGCGAAGCAGGCGGCTAGCAAAGCGCTCGGCGCCATGGTCCATAGCAAATCTCCGGAACGCCCGTAAGCGTTCGTGCCACCTGCCGCCTCCACCGCAAAAATGTGTATCATGAAATAGAAGACCAGCCAGAGAAGCCCGACAGTTAAAAAGGAGAAGCACGATGAGCGGCAACAAAAAAAATGCGATGGCAGCCGTCTTCCTGGCCGGATGTCTGACTGCGGCGTTCGCGCAGAGCAGCCAAAGCGGCCAACAAAACCAGAGCCAGCCCGGACAACAACCCAATGCCAACAAGGACCAGAAGCCGGCGGATTCCGGAAGTTCACTGGCGATTCCCACCAATCAACCGCCCGTGAATGCCGAGGAAGATGCTGCGGCAAAAGCGTTTCAGGCTATGCCCAATACCGACCTGCCCAAAAAGATTGCGGCAGGCGAGGATTTTTTGAAGAAATATCCGGACAGCCGGTATCGCTCGGTCATTTATTCCGCGCTGGTTTTCGACTATATCCAAACCAATAACTCGGATAAGGCTTTTGAAATTGGCGACAAAGAAGTGGCTTTGAAGCCGGATGATGTGCAGACCATGGCGGTCCTCAGTCAAACGATGACTCGCGCGATGGGCGCGAACACTCCGGAGCCCGAAAAGCGACTGGCCAAGGCGGAAACCTATGCCAAGCGCGCAATTGAAATTACTCCCACGCTGCCGAAGCCGGAAGGCATGCCCGATCAGAATTTCGTCGCGGCAAAAAATGAAACGTTGACGATGGCCCACAGCGGACTCGGATTGGTCTATCTCCGACGCGGCAAATTTAACGATGCAATACCGGAGCTGGAACAATCCCTGAAAATTGATCCAAATCCAGCTCCCGATCCCGTGAATCTATATTTGCTGGGCATGGCGAATGTGAAAGCTTCACACTTCGATGATGCCGCCATCGCGTTCAACAAATGCGCAGCGATTGCCGGCTCGTTGCAGAACACTTGCAAGAATGGCGCGGACGAAGCGAAAAAGCAGGGCTCGACACAACTGAGTGCGCCAAAGTAAAGCTTTGCCGGCGCCCGGCATAGGCACGCATGACGCATAGCGAAAACGATCAGTTGCAGGAGCGATTGGGTTACCGCTTTCGGAACGCCGGTCTGCTGGTTACTGCGCTTACGCACAGTTCCGCGATTCCGGAGCTGCGCGCCGCAGCCGAAACTGCAGGCGGAAATTCTCTGGAAATACGGGACAACGAGCGGCTGGAATTCCTGGGGGATGCGGTACTCGATCTTTTGGCCAGCGAGTATCTGGTCGGCAAGTTTCCGGACTGGAGCGAAGGCCAGCTATCGCGCAGCCGGGCGTACATGGTGAATGCGCAAGCCCTGGTGGAGGCGGCGCGACGTCTGAGAATTGGCGAATTTCTACGGCTCGGCCGCGGAGAAGAAAAAACCGGCGGACGCGAAAAGGGCGCGATCATTGCGGATGCGCTGGAAGCCATCGTCGGCGCGGTATTTCTGGATTCCGGCATCGAGTCTGCCCGGGATCTTCTTGGCCGCTTGCTGTTTGCATTCGCGTTGGAGGGTGGCGGCGTGCACATGGCGGACTCCGATCGCAAATCCGCTTTGCAGGAATTTTTGCAGGGACGCGGTCGTCCTACCGCTGAATACCGGCTGGCGCGGGAAGAAGGGCCCGACCATCAGAAACAGTTTCACATCGAAGTGTGGTCGCTCGGCGAATGCCTGGCCAGCGGCGACGGAAGCACGAAAAAGGAAGCAGAGCAGAAAGCCGCACGTGCCGCGCTGGAGCGGCTGGAACATGCGGTCACACGAGATTAATTTTGCATGACGGAACAGCCCACAGTCGAGCAGACTCACACCCAAGTCGAGCAGACACACACGCACCACCATCATCGCGACGTAACCACGATTCCCGAATATCTGGAATCGCTCCTGGTTACGGTAATTCTCGCCCTCTTTGGGACCTCATTTGTCATACAAGCCTTCAAGATTCCTTCCCCGTCGATGGAGAAGACCTTGATGGTCGGCGACCATCTGCTGGTGAACAAGTTTGTTTTTGGCGGCACCGGTTCCTGGTACGAAAAATTTCTTCCTTATCGCGCGCTGAAGCGCGGAGACATCATCGTTTTCAAATTCCCCTACGCGGATCACCAGCATTTTGTGAAGCGCGTCATTGGCCTGCCCGGCGATCGCCTGAAATTGGTGGACCAGCAGGTGTACATCAACGGCAAGCCGTTGAACGAGCCGTACGTGGTCCACGATCCGGACGCAGGCTACGACCCGCTTAATTATGCCTTTCCGCCCGCCAGCAAGCCGCTGTACACGTTTCGCGTTCAGCCCGAGTGGGCGCACGAAATTCGTAATTACGTGCAGGGCGATGAACTTGTCGTTCCGCCTGGAAAATATTTCGCGATGGGAGACAACCGCGATAACAGCTGGGACTGCCGTTATTGGGGTTTCGTGGACCGCAACGCGATCATGGGCCGCCCCTTTCTGATCTTTTGGTCCGTCAATGCAACTTCGGCTGACTACGGGCAGACCACTTTCACGCAGCGATTGCGAAACGTGTTTGACACTTTGGTGCATCTGCCCGCGCGCACGCGCTGGAGCCGCATGCTCCACACCGTTCATTAGTGGTTCGCTATCTATTTGCGCCCGACTCTGCGAAAATTTTGCGGCATCGATCGGCTTTGCGCCGCATCGGTTAGCTCCAAGTGAACAGAATACGCAAATGGTGGAAGCTGGGAGTTGCGCTACTGCTGGTGTTGATGGCCATGCAGCTGGGCGTCTCCTTGCTGGTTCGAACCGCACGCGCGCGTGCTTTTCTCACCCGGCAATTGCAAAGCTCGTTTGGGCGCGCTGTGGATGTGCGTGTGTATTCGGCCACCCTCTTTCCCGGCCCGCAGCTTGATGCGTATGGGATCACCATCGGCGAAGACCCCGCGTTTGGTAACGAATATTTCCTGCGTGCGGATCGCCTGTCCGCAGGTTTACGCTGGCTGGGACTCTTGCGAGGGCGATTCGAACTAGGCACCCTGAAGCTGGAGCGGCCGAGCCTGATCCTGGTTCGCAATTCCGATGGACGGTGGAACCTGGAGCGCTGGCTGCCCGCCACTTTGATCTCGCCGCAGACCGGAGCTGTCGCGCCGCGTGCCGGCGCACGCGCCACTCCTGCGTACAATCTGCAAAAACTCGATATCAGCGACGGCCGCGCAAATTTCAAACTCGGCGACGATAAAACTTCGGTCGCATTCATTCAAGTTGAAGGCAGCGTCGAACAAGCCGCTCCGGGCCGTTGGCAGTTGGACCTGACAGCGCAACCCTGGCGCAGCGGCGTCCCGCTGCAGCTTGCTGGGACGGTGAAAATTCGCGGGGATATTGCAGGAACTTCCGCGCGGCTGCAACCCGCTCGTTTCCAAGTAAGCTGGGAAAACAGTTCGCTTGCCGATGTTTTTCGCTTGATTGGCGGACGCGATTTTGGCATTCGCGGAATATTTGCGGCACAAGCAACCGCCGAGAGCGGTGGCGCTGTGGCCGTTGGAGCCAGGAATGTGATGCCTGGCGATTGGGTCTTTTCCGTGACTGCGCGCGCGTCTGGAATTCACCGTTGGGATTTGACCGAGCGCAGCGATAATCCGCGTGTCGGAGTTCATGCCAGCGGGCGTTGGAATCCCGGCGCCGGAACGCTGACCGCTGATGATCTGGTGGTTGAATGCCCGCGTTCAAACCTGCGCGGAACCGCCTCAATCAAGAGCATCGCAGAATCCACTCTGGAGGTTCGCATGGATTCAGCGGGCATTCAGGCCACCGACGTTCTGGCCTGGTACCGTGCATTTCGTCCCGACGTATCCGAAGAAATCCGCGCGGAACAGTACTTCACCGGAGGCGCGAGCTTTCATGGTTGGCCGCTTTCGTTGCGCGAAGCTGCGTTTTCCAGCTCCGGTGGCCGATGGACGGTCCCCGGTTTTATCGCGCCACTGGCGGTACGGGCAATGCGCGGCGGAATGCAGATGCGGAAGTTAGTCGTGGAACCTTTCGCGGTCAGTATTCCCGCGGGCAAGAATATTTCTTCTGCCGGAAGGATCCAGTCCGCTTCCGCCACCTTATCAGGCGTAAACGCTCCCGCAAGCAGCGCAAATATTTCTTTCCTTTATGATTTTGATGGCAGCGCCGGAGGGATACACATCGAGGGTCAGACCGCGCAGCTGCAGGATATTTTCACTCTCGCCAACGCGTTTGGGCGAAGGATTCAAAATGGCTGGGAATTGAAAGGAAAAGCTGCCGCCGATCTGCATTGGAGTTGGAATTCTGACAAACCACCGGTGTGGAGCGGCCGCGCGGACGTTTCGCAGGCCAGCTTGCAGGTTGCTGGGTTGAACCAGCCGGTACTGATCGAGGATCTTCGCGCTGAGTGGCGAGACACCGAGCGAAAATTCACGCTCGGCAAAATAAGCGCTTTTGGGGCCGATTGGAGCGGTTTCGTTGCGCAGCCAAGAATTATTCCCAGCGATTTTGGCGAAACCGAAATCGCTCCCTGGAGCTTTCAGTTGCAAGCCGATCACTTGGATGCCGCGGAGCTTGACCGCTGGATCGGTCCGCGAGCGAGGCCCAGTTGGTTGCAGCGCCTATTGCCGCCGGTCTTCGGCGGAGCGCCTGCGCCGGAGGCTCCCAGCGTGGTTTTGCAACGAATTCGCGCTTCCGGGGATTTGCGCGCGGATGAGCTTACGATTGAAAAAATCAAACTGAAACAATTTCGCGCGCAAACAAAACTGGATGCGCTGAAACTGACCTTGCAAAGCGTGCAAGCTCAGTGGTCCGGTGGTGAAGTGAAAGGCGTTGCGGAAGCCGTGTTCTCTGCGAAGCCGCGATATCAAATGGCAGCTTCGTTTGAGCGCGTTGTCATTCCGCAAACGCCGTGGCTCGCGCAATTGTCCAATCACCTCTCTGGTTTGGCTTCGGGAAACATCGAATTGCGCGCGGCGGGCATTGGTCACGATGCCTTGCTCGCGAGCCTGGCAGGCAAGGGCGAAATCCGCCTCGCCAACGTCGAGTTGCGCGGCTGGGACGTCGCGGGCACTCTGGCCATCGGTGAATGGAAGACTGGAACTTCGCGTTGGGCGACGGGCGACGGCACTTTTCATCTGAGCGATGGCGGATTCGATCTGAACAGTCTGCGGTTAACGTCCGCGTCCAGCGAGTTTTTGCTCAAAGGCAGCGTCAGCTTTTCAGAAAACACCGATCTCACGGCGGAGAGTCGTACCTCCGGCCGCAATGCAAGATCTCAAAATACGATTCGCTTCATGCAGATTTCAGGCCCACTTTCTGAGCCAAAAGTTTCCCTGGAAGAAACCACGGCGCAACAGCCGGGGGACTAAAGGAGAGCGATGCAAATTCAGCCGCGCAAGTCAACTCGCGTTACCGGTGTGATCTGTGGGATTGGTTTTTGGCTTCTGATGGCGCTCGCGCCCGCGTACGCGCAACAATCGTTCACTCTGGAACAAGTTATGGGCGCGCCTTTCCCAAGTAATTTGACCGCGGCAAAGTCGGCTCCACGCGTCGCATGGGTGCTGGACGAACAAGGCAAGCGCAATATTTATGTCGCGGAGGCGCCGGACTTCAAAGCGCGCCGGCTCACTGCTTACCTGGAAGAAGACGGCCAGGAGCTTTCCGACCTGCAGTTTTCCGTCGACGCAAACACGATCGTTTATACGCGCGGGGAAGGGAAGAATCGCGCGGGACAATCGCCCAATCCCACCAGCAATCCCGCGGGCGCAGAAGAGGCGATATTTCAGATTGCGTGGCGTGGCGGTGAGCCGCAGAAAATTGACGCCGGCCATGACCCGCAGATTTCGAGCAAAGGAGTCTGCGCGTATGCTCGCGACGGCGAATTGTGGCTCGCACCCCTGGATGGCAAGGAAAAACCGCAGCAACTGGTCGTTCGCGGCACGAATTCTGGACAGCGGTGGTCGCCGGACGGCGCTAGACTTGCCTTTGTTTCCGGACGGGGCGATCACAGTTTCATCGGCATCTACGATGTGACTACCAAGACAGTGCGTTTCGTCGCGCCAAGCGTTGACAGCGATTCGAACGTCGAATGGTCGCTCGACGGAAAGCAAATTGCATTCGTGCGTCAGCCAGCCGTGCCGCGCGATACTCCAGAAGGCTATTTTATCGAACCGGATCGCCCGCATCCGTGGGCCATCAGAGTTGCCGACGTCGCGACGTGGAACGCCAAAGAAATCTGGCACAGCGGCAAAGAACTGCAGGACTCCTTCCCCTATATGGCGGCCGATACCGGAGGCGGCGTGATTCATTGGACCGCCGAAAATCGCATCATCTTCGCGAGCGAACAGGACGGCTGGCAGCATCTTTACAACTTGCCGGTCGAAGGCAGCGGCGCTCCGAAGTTGATGACTTCCGGGAACTGCGAAGTCGAGCAATGGTCGTTAAGCGCGGATCAGAAGACAGTTCTCTTCAATTCGAATTGCAACGACGTTGACCGGCGACATCTCTGGAGCGTGTCTGCTTCCGGCGACGTGCCGCAACAATTGAGCAGCGGCACCGGAATTGAATGGAGTCCGGTCGGAGTTTCCACTACCGATATGTTTGTGTATTTGGCTTCCGACGCGCAACACACAGCGCGTCCGTTTGTTCGGCGCGTCGCAGATTCCCGTGCCACAGCGCAACCTCTTGCCACGGAAACGTGGCCTGACAGTTTTCCTGCCAGCAAGCTAATCGTTCCGCAACAAGTGACTTTCCAATCTGCGGACGGCCGCGACATCCATGGGCAACTTTTCCTCCCGAAAGATCTACGTCCGGGAGAAAAGCGCCCCGGCATCGTCTTTTTTCACGGCGGCCCCATGCGCCAGATGTTACTCGGATGGCATTACATGTATTACTACTCAAATTGCTATGCCATGAACCAATATCTCGCGAGCCGCGGCTACGTCGTACTCGCCGTAAACTATCGCAGCGGCATCGGCTACGGCCGCGCCTTCCGCGAAGCCCCCGGCCGCGCCGGCCGCGGTGCCAGCGAATATCAGGACGTCGTCGCCGCTGCAAAATATCTGCAATCGCGCGCTGACGTAATCCCGGCGCGAATCGGTCTCTGGGGCGGCAGTTACGGCGGCTACCTCACCGCGCTGGGCCTGGCGCGCAATTCGGACCTCTTCACCGCTGGTGTCGATCTGCATGGCGTGCATGATTGGCCCACCGACAATTGGGACGGCAAAAATATTTCGCCGGAGCTCACCAAGCTCGCCCACGACTCTTCTCCCGTCACCTCCGTTGACACCTGGAAATCGCCGGTGCTCTTTATTCATGGCGACGATGATCGTAATGTGTACTTCGCGCAAACCGTGGACCTCGCCGCGCGCCTTCGCCAACGCAACGTGCACATCGAACAACTTGTTTTCCCGGACGAGATTCACGATTTTCTGCTGCATCGTTCGTGGCTCAAGGCATATCACGCGGCCAGCGATTTTTTTGACCGCACACTTACCAATCAACCGGCGCCTTAGAACACGGCGATTTAGTGATGAAGCCATTCGCGATTCGCGCAAATCCAATTTGCTTGGTGGCGGTGTTCATCACGGCGCACGGCGCGTTCGCTCAGCAGCCGCCCATCACGCGCCATTTCGATGCGTCTGCCGAGGAGCGGTATCAGGTGACACTGAACTTAAGAGCCGAATCGCATAGCGTCACAACGGAAACTGTCGCGGCGCAAACTTACGTCACGCCGGTTGTCCATATAGCGGAATTAAATCTTCACTGGCGCGCGGTTCGAAGTATACGCTCGGTTCAGGACGACGGCTCCGCTGCAATAGAAGAATCATTGGCACCTGCAAGTCAGCAATGCGAGGAAGCGCCGCAACCTCCTGAAAAAGCCGATGCAGAATTGCAGTTATCGCTAAAAGCGTTTTGCACATTCTGGCTGAAAGCTGAAATCATCCGGTATACGGAAAACAGCCGAGGTGCACAGCGAGACGACACCGCGAACGCCGCCGAAAATGCGCTTCCGCCCCTCGCAGAGACGGCTCCACAGCTTTTATCTCTATGGCTGAAACGCGCAGTGCGTCCCAACGTGATCTTTCCGCAACTGCGGTTCGAAATCGGCGCAAGGTCTGAACAATCGTTCCAGCCCGCCAGCAATTTATTGAAAAATGCTCGCGGCTCTGAAACCGCGGAATGGCTCGACGCCCAGGGCGAAACGCCATCCGCAACGCTGCATGTCGTTCAACAACTATTGTGGAACGCGCCGTCGCCACCAGCAGCCTTAAAAGTCGAAGCCCGGAAATCGCAAACACAAAAAGACGAATCGTTTTTTGCGGATTCACTCTCTACGATCTTGCTACTGGATGGCAGCCTTCTCCGCGCCAACCGCAGCGCTTCCCGCACCACCAGCCGCCACGTGGATCCTGTGCCCGGCCTGCCAAAACCTCCGGAGTTTTCCTCGAAGCTCGCACTGACTGTTACGATTGAGCGCTTGCCGTGAGCCCGCGTGGCATCATCCGGCGCGCATTTCTGATCGCTACAATTCTTGCTATCGTCGCGGCTTCGTCTTTTTCGCAACGCCTGCGACTCGCCCCACATCTGCGCGCCGGCCAGATTCTCTTCTACCACATCGATTTCAAAAATTCCCGGACCATGCAGACGGAAAGCCGCGTCGCATCCCCGCAGCTGCCGCCGTCATCGCAGGTAAACGCCAACGGTCTCCTGCAAGTAGAAATCGTCGATTCCGGCGCGGCTGGCTTTCATATCAAGACCTATTATTCAGAGCGCGATTCATCTGCGGCCTCCTCGCAAACCCGCGGTCCGCAAGGCTCCGAATCCACCGCACCGGACAAATTGGTGGAAGTCTCGATCGCATCGAACGGCTCCGCCTCGCAAATAAAAGGACTCGATCAACTTTCTCCCGCGCAGCAATTCGCATGGAACGACTGGCTGGGGCGATTCACTGCGGCCATGGCCTTTCCAAAACCAGGCATTCGCGCCGGCCAAAAATGGCAAACCTCCGAACCGGAAACGAATCCATCTCTAATCGCTGCATTGTCCTGGACGAAAAAATATCAATACGTTCGCGATGAGCCTTGCATGTCCGACTCACAACCCGCAAAAACGAGCCGGCCAAAGTCTTTAGCAAACTCAAACCAGGATTGCGCGGTTATTTTTATCCAATCCAGCCTGCGGCAGAAATCCTCGCCGAAGAATTCCACACCAGACGACTACAAGCTCCGCAATTTGACGACTCGCGGCACTGCCGCCGGCCAAAACGAAACAATTTTGTATTTCTCCCGCGCAACTGGCCTTCTGGTCCGCTCCACCGAAGACGCGCATCAGTCCATGGACGTGCTTGTGGCCCTCGCTGACGGTTCGAACGCGGTGCACTACACTCTCGACGCCAAAAGTCATTCCGATATTCGTCTGCTCCCGGACTCACCGCAATCCGTTCACTAAATTCTTTAACGCTATCTTTTCCCCGCTCTTTTCTCCACGAAACAATGGAAAACTTGCCAGCCGCGCTATAATAAAAGTTTGCGCATGCCTCGCCGGACCGGCAGGAGCAGCCCTTCATGACTTTCAAACTTAAAAGCACCTACCAGCCACGCGGCGATCAGCCCGCCGCCATCGCCCAGCTTGTTCATGGAGTTGAGGCCGGCGACAAGCATCAGGTTTTGCTCGGCGTCACCGGCTCCGGCAAAACTTTCGCCATGGCTAAGGTCATCGAAGCTTCGGATCGCCCCGCGCTCGTTCTCGCGCACAATAAGACCCTCGCCGCGCAGCTGTACCACGAGTTCAAATCTTTTTTCCCCGAAAACGCCGTCGAATATTTCGTCAGCTACTACGATTTCTATCAGCCCGAAGCCTACGTTCCTGCTGCCGACGTCTACATCGAAAAGGAATCCACCATCAACGACGAGCTTGACAAGTTGCGCATGAGCGCCACGCGCTCGCTCTTCGAACGCCGCGACGTCATCATCGTCGCTTCTGTCAGTTGCATCTATGGCCTCGGCTCGCCCGAAGCCTACTACGGCATGCTGGTCATGCTGGAAAAGGGTTTTCAGACCTCGCGCGAAGCGTTGCTTCGCCGTTTTGTGGATATTCAGTACGAACGCAGCGAGGATTTGCGCCGCGGCACATTTCGCGTTCGCGGCGACATTTTGGAAATCTACCCTACCTACGAAGATCAGGCCTATCGCATCGAAATGTGGGGCGACCAGATTGACGCGCTTCGCCAGATCGATCCGCTCACCGGAGAAGTCCGCCCCGGACAGCAAAATTTGTCCCGTGTTCCCATCTATCCGAAAACGCACTACGTCATGCCGCAGGAACAGCGCGAACGCGCCATCGTCACCATTCAGGAAGAGCTCGGTTGGTGGAAAAAGGAGCTGGAAAAGCAGGGAAAATTTGTCGAATCGCAGCGCCTCCAGCAGCGCACTCTCTTCGACATTGAAATGATGCGCACTATCGGCTACTGTCATGGCATTGAAAATTATTCGCGCCACCTCAGCGGACGCCTTCCGGGAGAAGCCCCGCCAACGCTGCTCGATTATGTGCCACAGGACTATCTACTTTTCATAGACGAATCGCACCAGACTGTTCCGCAGGTTCGCGGCATGTATCACGGCGATCGCGCCCGCAAGGAAACGCTGGTCAATTATGGTTTTCGCATGCCTTCCGCGCTGGATAATCGCCCGCTCACTTTTGAAGAGTTCGAAAACCGTACCAATCAGATCGTCTATGTATCCGCTACGCCCGGCCCCTACGAGCTCACAAAGTCCGGCGGCGTTTTTGTCGAACAAGTTATTCGCCCCACTGGCTTGGTTGATCCGGAAATCGAAATCCGCCCGGTCAAAGGCCAGGTAGACGATCTGCTCGAGCAAATTCGCATCCGCTCGGAAAAGAACGAACGCGTTCTCGTTACCACGCTCACCAAGCGCATGGCCGAGGACCTGAGCGAATATTTCACCGAAGTCGGCGTGCGCTGCCGCTATCTGCACTCTGAAATCGAGACTCTCGATCGCATCAAGATTCTGCGCGATTTGCGCCGCGGAGAATACGACGTTCTCATCGGCATCAATCTTCTGCGCGAAGGGCTCGACTTGCCGGAGGTTTCGCTGGTGGCCATTCTCGATGCCGACAAGGAAGGCTTTTTGCGCAGCACAACCTCCTTGATCCAAAGTATCGGCCGCTGCGCTCGTCACGTGGAAGGCCGCGCCATCCTTTACGCCGACACCCGCACGCGTTCCATGAACGAAGCTATCGCGGAAACCAATCGCCGCCGCGAAAAACAAGTCGCCTACAACCGGGAAAATGGAATTACTCCGCAATCCATCACCAAAAGTGTTGACATGGAACTGGCGAAAATCGTGGAAGCCGACTATGTCTCGATCCCACTCGACGCTGGCGAACTCGATGCCGCGGTAGCCACTGCGCGCACCGAAACCGAAGTCGCCGAACTCCTCGGCAAACTCGAAGCCCAGATGCGCGAAGCTGCAAAGAAATTCGAATTCGAAAAGGCCGCGCAACTCCGCGACCGTATCCGCTCCATCAAAAACCAGGATCTATCGGGCGTCTTCGGCCGCGAACCCTTGACCCGGCAAGCATCTTCCGATTAATGCCATTATTCCTTTGCATTTGTAGCGAACGCCTTCTGAGGCGGGCTTTCCGGTCTACACAATCCCACGCCGCAATTCTTCCAACGGATAAAACGTCTCACGCCAAACAATTCCGCCCTGTCTGAGTGTCACGATGGTCGACCGTAGCAACATATATCCGAAAATCGCCGCTCCCAAAGGCTGCGTAAACGCATACCATGGCGAAGCGCGCATCACCACCGCTGTTCCGGCATGAAATCCCAACGCAATCGCCAGGCTGACGGTCACAAATCCCATCACCCAGCCGTGTACAAACGGAAACGCTAGAAACGGCAGAATATTCGCGCAAAACATCGCGGTAAGCAGTACCGCCACGACAGGCAACTTGAATTCCGCGCTCGCAAAGAAATTCTTCGTGACTCCCCGAACTATGTTCCCAACCCCCGCGTGCCACCGCACCGTGACAAAATCCTGCGCCACGCCGACCGCTGACCGGAATCCCGATTGCTTTACGATTTTTGCCAGCTTCATGTCGTCCAGAACTTCCATGCACAGCCGCCTATGCATCCCGCTCGTTTCGTACGCCGCTCGTTTCACCAGTTGAAATGCTCCGATTCCGATGTACGCCCGGGACCGCGGATCGGAAACGCCGCGCGGATTCGTGGCCAGGTGAAATCCCAACCCGAAAAATGTCAGAACGGTTTTTTCCCAGAAGCCGCGCATCTCAACATCCGTCATCAGCGTCAGGTGATCGAGTTTTTTCGTTTGCACCAGCCTGATCGCGCGGCGTATCGCGTCGGAAAGAAACTGAACGTCCGCGTCGGTAAACAAAAGCCATTCGCCGCTCGACGCTTCATACGCGCACTGCAGCGCGTGTGGCTTTCCCAACCAGCCTGCGGGCAACTCGGCAATGTCTATAACTTTCAAGCGCGGGTCGCGCCGCGCCGCATCGCTCAATATTTTCGACGTGCCATCCGTCGAACGGTCGTTCGCCGCCACAATCTCCAGCGCGGGATAATCGATTTGCCGCAATGTTTCCAGCGCTTGCGCCAATTTTTCCTCTTCGTTGCGCGCGGCAAACAGCAGTGTCACCCGCGGGCAATCGCCATCCTCAGCCGGAGCGTAGTCCTTCAGCCAGGGAAGTGACAGCGCGCCCAGCGCCGTGCGCAAGCCATAGGCAATCCAGAAAACCGCGATCATCGCGAAGAAAACTAGCTCTAGAAGGCGCATGAATTGATGTTGGAAGGTCCCACACGGTATCCTAGCATAGTGAAGAAATCAGGAATTTCCATTATCGGTGCAGGGCGAATTGGTCGAGCGCTGGGTCGCCGCTTGCGCCAGCAAGGTTGGAAGATTCACTCCGTCGTCACGCGGAGCCAGGCCACCGCGCGCCGCGCTGTTCGTTCGATCGGTGGCGGCCGTGGTAGCGGCGACTTGTCACCAAGCGTCCTGTCCGCTTCCGTGATTCTAATTTCCGTCCCGGATTCCGCGGTCTCTGCGGTCGTAAATCGCCTTGCCGCGTTTGGCAAAGCCGACTTGCAAGGCAAAACCGTGTTTCATACCAGTGGCGCACTCAGTTCTGGGGTTTTTGCGCAATTGCAGGCTCTGGGCGCTGCCGTCGGCTCCATTCATCCGTTGCAAACGTTCAGCGGCGTCGGAATTCCTGCGCTGGACGGGCGAATTTTTGCCATTGAAGGCGATCCTGCCGCGATTCGCGTGGCACGCGCGATCACGCGCGCTCTTGGTGGTCAGCCGCTGCTGATGGCTGCGCCACTCAAGCCTCTCTATCACGCCGCTGCGGCGATTTCTGCCGGCCATGTGCTCGCACTCCAGGAATCTGCAATTCGAATTTTCATCTCTCTGGGAATGAAACGACAGGAAGCTTTGAAAGCCGCATTGCCTCTAACTCGCCAGGTGCTCGAAAATCTTGAGCATGTGGGCCCGCGTGCGGCGTGGACTGGCCCGTTGGCGCGCGCTGACTACTCGGTTATCGCCATGCACGAAGACGCCTTGAAACCTCTTCCGTTAGAATATTTGCATGCATACCGTGCGGTGAACCGTCTTGCCGCCAGATTGCTCGCTCGCGATTCGGATTCGGTGCTGCGCGAGCTTGCCAGAGTGTCATTGAAAACTGATTCCCAATCTCAATCCATAGGGGCAAGCGCGTGAAGCCATTACACATTCCCATCGAGCATAAAACTTTCGCGAACGGACTCCGCGTCGTCGTTGCGCCGGATTCGACTGCGCCAGTCGTCACGGTTGGCGTTTACTACAAAATCGGATTTCGTCTGGAGCCGCGGGGGCGCAGCGGTTTCGCGCATCTTTTCGAGCACATGATGTTTCAGGGATCGGAAAACGCGCCCAAAATGCAGCACATCAAGCTGGTCAATTCCAGCGGTGGCGTTCTGAACGGCTCCACGATGTATGACGTCACAAATTATTTTGAAGCCGTCCCTTCGAACGCCCTCGAACGCATGCTTTGGCTCGAAGCCGATCGCATGCGCGCCCTGAAAGTGGATGACGAAAATCTTCGCAACCAGCGCGACGTTGTGAAGGAAGAAGTCCGCGTCAACGTCATGAATCAGCCCTATGGCGGCTTCCCGTGGCTGGATATGCCGCCAGTGGCGTTTCGCAACTGGGCCAACGCGCATAATTTTTACGGCGACTTCGCGGATCTGGACGCCGCGAGCCTCGCCGACGTGCAAACATTTTTTCGCACTTACTATGTTCCCGACAACGCGGTCCTGTTGATTCTCGGCGACGTGAATCTTGCCGACGGGTTTTCCCTGGCGGAAAAATATTTCGGCAACATTCCTGCCGGACCCGCGCCGCACTTTGCCGACTCCACTGAACCGCCGCAAACCGAAGAGCGCCGAGGCGACGTCGTGGAAAAATACGGCACGCTGCCGGCCATGGCCGTCGGTTACGTGATGCCCGCGCGCCGGACGCCCGACTGGTGCGCCATGGCTCTTCTCGATCAAGCCCTTCACGGCGGGCGCGCGGGCCGCGTCTACCGCGAACTGGTTCTCGAAAAACAGATCGCGGTGGAAGCTGATGGTGGCGTGGACGATATCTTCGGCTACGACGGGCCTTCGCAGATGACTACGCGCATTTTTCACAAGCCGGAGATTTCTAGTGACGACACTCTCGCGGTTTTTGACGGAATTGTTCGCGCGATGCAGGAAAAAGGAATCAGCGATTCCGAACTGGAGCAATTGAAAATAAAATGGCGTTCCGATTACTTTGCCACGCTCGAAGGCGGCCGCGGCGGACACATGCCGAAATACGGTTTAATGCATCTGCTAGCTTGCTTCACGCTTTTCGATGGTGAGCCGCAACTGGTCAACACCATTCTTGATGGATTTCTCGCCGTTACGAAAGAGCAAGTTCAGGACGCGGCACGCAAATATCTGCAAGCGCAAAACCGCGCCATCGTCTTCCGCAAACCCGTCGCGAAGTCGGCGCAGGAGGCGGCGTGATGGCTACGCAACCGCAACGCGCTGCGAACTCAGTTCCTGAACTTGCGCCAGAACGCGAAGTGCGCTGGCCGAAAAGAACAAAATCAAAACTTGCCAACGGGCTCGAGATTATTTTGCTGGAGTCGCACACTATTCCAAGATTTCACGGCGAACTGTATTTCCGTTCCGGCAACGCATTCGCCGCTTCGCGCGGCACCGCGCTCGCCGAAATGGCCGCGACCATGGTGCGCACCGGAACTTCGCAACACTCCAGCCGCGAAATTGAAGAGCATCTTCGCGGGCTGGGCGCGGATCTCTCCGTCAACGCCGGGCAGGACAACAGTTCCATTTCTTTTGCCGGCCTCAGCGATCACGCCGAGCCTCTGCTGCAACTGGTCAACGAATTGGCGCGCGAAGCAACTTTTCCCGCTGCGGAATTCGAACGCGAGCGCCGCCAGAAACTGGAAGAGGTCAAACTCGAGCGCACTCAGCCGGGCTTTCTTGCCGGTGAACGCCTGCGCAAAGTTCTCTTTGGCGGACATCCTTATTCCCAGATTTCTCCAACCGAAGAACAGGTGGCTGCGTACACGCGCGAAGAACTGCAATCGGTTTATCGCGATTTCTACACGCCGGAAAACGCCATCCTGATTCTGGTTGGCGATTTCGACTCTGCCAGCATGCAGAAAAGTGCGGAAAAAGTTTTCGGAAATTGGACCGGCAAGACACCGGCTGCGCCTGAAAGCGCCAAGCCGCCCGTTCCAAAAGGCCGCCGCGTGTATCTGGTGGATTTACCCGGCTCGGTGCAAACGCAGATTCTTTCTGGCTGCCACGCAATCACGCGAAAACATCCGGACTGGATCAAGCTCGGCCTTACCAACAGTCTCTACGGCGGCGCGTTCAATTCACGCCTGGTGATGAATATCCGCGAGGACAAAGGCTATACGTACAGCCCACGCAGTGGCGTGAATCCTTTGCGGCAATACGGATATTTTTCCGTTTCCGCCGCGGTGCGCAACGACGTTGTAGCCGCATCGCTTACGGAAATCTTTTATGAAATTGACAAGCTGCGATCGTTGCCGGTTCCGGAAGCGGAATTGCTCGACGCGCAAAATTATTTGACCGGCGTTTTCTCCATGGGTCTGGCCACGCAAAGCGGATTGCTTTCGCAAATTTCCACGCTGGCCTTGAATGATCTTCCTGACGATTATCTGGAGACTTACCGCGAAAAAGTACGCGCTCTCAAACCGGAAGATGTTTTGTCCGCCGCGAGAACTTATTTCGATTCCGCGAATATGCAAATCGTGGTGGTCGGCGACCGCAAGCAAATCGAATCGCAAGCCGCGCTCTTCGGCGATCTGGAAGTGTTCTCGGCGTCCGGCGCGCGCGTGACCTAGGTCATCATCAACGCAGACGCGAAGCCAACAAAACCAAGCGCAACCCAGAGCACCCAGAGCCCACATCAACGAAAAGCGGCAGACGGAGGCCGCTACAAAAGAAACTCTTCAGGCATCGCGAAGGTACATTGAGAAACGTCTGTCAGGTCATGTTAGAGAACTTGGTGCGTTTCTTTTGGCTGCTCGATGCGGAGCGGGACCTGATCGGCGATGTGGATGCCGTAGCCTTCGAGAGCTACTACCTTTTTTGGATGATTGGTCAAAACGCGGATGTCTTTTAGGCCCAGGTCGATCAGGATTTGCGCGCCAATTCCGCTTTCGTGCTGCACCAGGCGCTGGCGCGCGGGCGAACGGTCCAGCTGGCCGCGCTCGTGTACGTGGATTTGCGGAAGAACGCCGGGTTCAGAGGAGGCTTCGATGCCGAAGCCACGACCGGTGTGGTGCAAGTAGAGAAAGACGCCGCGGTCTTCTTTGGCAATCGCCGCAAGAGAACGGGCGACCAGTTGGTGGCAATCGCAGGCGGCGGAACTGAAAACATCTCCAGTCAAGCAGTGAGAATGTACTCGTACCAGGGCGGGCTCCGCGCCTTCCAGTTCGCCGCGAACCAGTGCAACGTGCTGATCGTGGTCCACATCGCTGGCGTAGGCAATCATGCGGAAATCTCCGAACGCGGTGGGAAGAATAGTTTCCGCTACACGGCGCACGTAACGTTCGTGTTGCATGCGGTAACGAATAAGTTCCGCGACCGTGAGCATTTTCAGATTGTGTTCACGACAAAATTCGATGAGCTGCGGCACGCGAGACATGGTGCCGTCTTCGTTCATGATTTCGCAGATGACGCCGGAATCGTTGAGACCGGCAATGCGCGAGAGATCCACGCTGGCTTCGGTTTGTCCAGCGCGGACAAGGACGCCGCCGTTGCGCGCGCGAAGCGGAAACATATGGCCGGGGCGTGCAAGATCCTGCGGCTTCGTTTTTGGATCAATGGCGGTAAGAACGGTAATGGCGCGATCGGAAGCGCTGATGCCAGTGGTCACGCCAACGCGCGCGTCGATGGCTTCGCAGAAGGCGGTGCCGTGGACGGAGGTGTTAATCGGCGACATCAGCGGAAGATGGAGTTCGTCGCAGCGCTGCTCGGTTAAGGTGAGGCAGATCAGGCCGCGGCCGTACTTGGCCATGAAGTTGATGGCTTCCGGCGTAATTTTTTCGGCGGCCATGGTTAGGTCGCCTTCGTTTTCGCGGTCTTCGTCGTCCACGAGGACGATCATGCGGCCGTTGCGAATTTCTTCAACGGCTTCTTCGACAGTTGCAAAAGGTGTGCGCTGTTCCGTCATAGCTCAGTCCCAGTTTGAATATTTGACGTTTCTCCAATGATAACACTGGACTCGCTTAAGGGGCGACGACGCGCCAGAGGTCTTCGCCGGAGAATTTGATGCGTTGTGCGTGGCCATCCACAACATCGTGAAAACGAATCCACTCGGTATCGGCTTCATCGCCTTGCGTGCGGAAGCTGCCATCCTTCTGCTCCACCAACGCAGTGGCTCCGTCAACGAGGAGTGCGCCTTTTCGGAGCGTGATACGCGTGCTGCCGATCCAGTTGTTCTCATTGCGATAGTGCCCAACGAAAGCGTCCCACTCTTTGGGATAGTCGAAGGTTTTGGGGCCGGAATAGTCGGATTTTATATACCAGTCGCTGCCCCAACCGACTTCCACAACCGACGCCTTCGGGTTTTTGGCCTCGGAACGACCGAAAACCAGAAGAAAGCGCGAGAAATCGGGATGCGGGACGACGAACATGCCGTCCCCGGAATTCTCAAGCGCAACGCGATGTCCCTGGTGCTGAAGAAAAAGCTGGGAGCCTTCCGCGACAAAAACCAAGCTCCTTCCGTCCGGCGACTGGAAGCTGCCGGCAAAGTCCGAAGCGTTTTCCACATGGGTGGCGATCGAAACGGCGGGCGGAGGGGGCAGCGGCTTGCCGCCACGATGCGCGCGCATCAACTGAATGGAATATTGCGCAACGGGATTGGGACGGTAGCCTTGCATGGCATTGATGGAAGCAAATGCACCGACGCCTTCGTCGAGATCGACTTGCAACGCGGAGGCGAAAGAGATCATGCCTCCCGTGTGGCGGAGAATAGCATGGCCATCAAGCGAATCGACCGCGATCCCGTAGCCATAGCTGGCGGTCGGGCTGAACTCTTCGGCTTTGATGTGTCGTGTCGAAAACAGAGAGAAGCTATCTTCGCTGAGCAGGCGTTTCTTGGGGCCTTCCCCGTGACGGGCCAGAAACTGAAGGTAGAGCCCCATATCATGCGGTGTCGATGCGATACAGCCGGCAGCCGAGGTCATGACGATGGGCGGTGCTTCACTGAGTTTTCCAAATCGAGGAAAAGGGCGATCGCCTTGGGCAGAGAAATAATTTTTTGCGCTGCGATCGCGTTGATCGAGCGTAATGACGGGTTCGGTAGCGGTCATGCCGAGGGAATCGAAAATACGTTTGCGGTAGATGTCAGAAAGCGCGCCGCCGTCGAGAGACATCAAGAGATGACCAAGGAGAGTAAAGGCCATGTTGTTGTAGTGAAAAAGCTTGCCAGGAGCATAGGCGGCGCGATGCTTCGCTGCGGGGTCGCTCAAGAAAACCGGAGGAACGCCCGGCAGCCCGGAGGTGTGCGTCAGCAAATGGTGCGTGGTGATGGGCTCGAACGAGGATTCGATGCGGAACCACGGCAGGTAGTCCAAGACGGGTTTGTGCAGATCCAGTTTGCCTTCATCGCGCAACTGCAGAAGGCATAGGGCAGCGAAGCTCTTGCTGATGGAGCCGATCTCGAAAAGCTCATCGGGCTTGACCCGAGCCCGGGTTTCCACGTCAGTGAAACCGTAAGTGACCACGCGCTGCACGCCGTCGCGGTCGGCAAGAACCAGGGTCATGCCGGGAGCGTTCATGCCGCGCAGGTATTGTTCGACGAAACGGTCGAGCGGTTTGTGAAGGGCTTTGAAGGCGCCGGAGTCGCTTTGCGCCAGAGATTCCATGGAATGGAACGCACCGGAAGTGCTGAGTGCGGCTGCGCCAGTTGCGCTAAGGAATTCCCGTCGATTCATTCAGTTGTTCTCGCTTTCGCTTTGGGCAGCAACGATAGTGGAATTACGCGGCTGGGGCAAGAGTGGGAGAAAGCGGATGGGTCCAAAGCGGAGTTGACGGGCTCCTGACTCCGGACGGGAGAGAACGCGGCGCGATGGAGTTCGCGGTTCATGCGGAAAGGTGCCATGGAGACATATCAAAGCATTAAGCAGGGAACGGGGAAAAATCGAGGGTGAATGGTAATTTTCGGCATTGAATGGGACTTCGTTCGAACGACATTCGGTTGATTGGTTAGAGGATCTTGGATGAATTGAACATGATTCCTTTTTCATGCAGGCGCGAGGATGCCGATACCTTGCCGGCCAGCGCTGAGGTAAACTCTTCGCTCGTGTCCGTCCGTTACCAACAATTTCAGGAAGCTTTCAACGCCGCGGACTATTTTGTTGACCGTCATGTGCGGGAAGGCCGCGGCAGCCGTATTGCCATCGAATGTGAAAGCCAGCGGGTTACGTATTCGCAGCTTTCGGAGCGCGTCAATCGGCTTGGAACGGCCTTGCGTGACGCCCTGGACGTCCGCATGGAGGAGCGGGTACTCCTCTTGCTGCCGGATATTCCCGAATTCGCGTATTGTTTTTTCGGAGCCATAAAAATCGGCGCGGTTCCCGTTCCGGTCAATACGCTTTTGCGCGCGACTGATTATGAATACTTATTGAACGACACGCGCGCCCGAGTTGCGATCGCCAGCGAGTCACTTCTGCACTTGATTCAGCAGATTCCCCGCGAACGGATTGGCTTTCTTAAGTCCATCATCGTGGTGGGAACGGCGCCCGAGGGTATGCTGTCGTTCTCCGAGCTCCTGGCAGCGCATTCCGCAGAGCTTGCTCCCGCTCCAACGTGCGCGGACGACGTGGCGTTCTGGCTGTATTCTTCGGGCAGCACCGGCTTTCCGAAAGCCTGCATACATCTGCAACACGACATGGTGGTCGCCACCGAACAGTATGCCTGCAACATTTTGAAGATTCGGGAATCGGACCGCTTCTTCAGCGTTGCAAAACTCTTCTTTGCCTACGGTCTCGGAAATGCTTTGTATTTTCCTTTGGCGGTTGGGGGAACATCCATTCTTTGGCCGGGATCTCCCACGCCACAAAATGTCTTTGATGTAATTGAGCGCCATCGTCCCACTCTCTTTTTTTCCGTGCCCTCCAATTGCGCGGCTTTGATGGATTTCCACGGCAAGAGCAGCGACTTTGATCTCTCGAGTATCCGCCTCGGCATTTCGGCAGGTGAGGCTTTGCCTGCGTCGCTGTGCGAGCGCTTCAGCAAACGCTTTGGCTTTGAGATTTTGGACGGCATCGGGTCAACGGAGGCTCTGCATATTTTTCTTTCCAACTCGCCTGGCGATATACGACACGGTTCCAGCGGGCGCGCCGTACCGGGCTGCGAAGTGAAGATCCTCGACGACCAGGGGCAGCCAGTGCCGACGGGCGAAATTGGCAATCTTTGGGTCAACAGCGAGGCGGCTTGCGCGGCTTACTGGAACCGTCACGAGAGAACCAAGCAGACCATCCAGGGCAATTGGATTTGTACCGGTGACAAATTTCATCAGGACGGCGACGGTTACTACTGGTTCGATGGCCGGGCCGATGACATGCTCAAGGTCAGCGGCGCATGGGTGAGCCCTTCCGAGATTGAGAGCGTTCTGATTGAGCATGCGGCTGTGGCTGAAGTTGCCGTTGTGGCCAATAAGGACAAGAACGGCCTGACCAAGCCGGTGGCGTGGGTCGTCCTTCGGGCAGGATTCGTTGGCAGCGCCGAACTTGCTTCCAGTCTCCAAGAATTCGTGGTTTCTCGTCTGCCTATTTACAAACGGCCGCGCAGCGTGGAGTTTGTTTCTGAGTTGCCCAAGACGGCTACGGGGAAGATTCAGCGGTTTAAACTGCGTCAGGCTTCTTCCAATATTTGATCCCGCGTCAGCGCGACGCTCGGCCGAGACTCAGAGGTGACGTATCGGATAGGCGCAGAGAAGAGAGATTCCTCGCTTCGCCTGCCTAGGAGAAAGAAGGTGGAATAAACCCGCCGCTACACAAGGCAAGCCAGCGTTTACGATGTGGCTGGGAGAAAAACCTTTAGCAGGTGGAAGATTATGGTGCCGATTAGGGCTGCGCCGGGGATGGTGAGGACCCATGCCCAGACGATGCGGCGGGTGACGCCCCAGCGGACGGCGGTGAGGCGGCGGGAAGCGCCTACGCCGACGATGGCGCCGGTGATGGTATGAGTGGTGCTTACGGGAATGCCGAAGACGGCATTCATGACGAGAGTCAGGCCGCCTGCGGTTTCCGCAGCGAATCCGCCGAAGGGGGTTAATTTGGTGATGCGCTGGCCCATGGTTTTGATGATGCGCCAGCCTCCGGCCATGGTGCCTCCGCCCATGGCGAGGTGGCAGCAGATGATGACCCAGTAGGGAACGTGGAAAGTTTTGATAAGGCCGCCCGCTACCAGCGCAGTGGTGATGATGCCCATGCCCTTCTGCGAATCGTTGGTGCCGTGGCCCAAGCTGAAAAGAGCGGCAGAGAGCAGTTGCAGGCCGCGAAACGTGCGGTCCACTCTGCGTGGACGCTGTTTGCGGACGATCCAACTGGCGATGGTGGTGAGAATAATCGCCAGGACCATTCCTACGACAGGCGACAGAAAAATAAAAACAATCGGTTTGACCCATCCGGCGAGGATCAGCGATTTGAATCCGGCGTGGGCCACAGCTGCTCCGCCGTAACCGCCAATCAGTGCGTGAGAAGAACTGGTAGGCAGGCCGAGGACCAGGGTGATGAGGTTCCAGGAAATTGCGCCGAGCAGTCCCGCGAGGAGAACTTGCTGGGTGACGAGTTCGATGTGGATCATGCCTTTGCCGATGGTGGCGGCTACGGCAGTGCCGAAGACGAAGGCGGCGATGAAGTTCCAGAAGGCGGCCCAGGCTACGGCGCGGAAGGGCGTGAGTACGCGGGTGGAGACGACGGTGGCGATGGAGTTGGCGGCATCGTGCCAACCGTTCGAGAATTCGAAGGTGAGCGTGAGAGCGATGACCGCGAGGAGGAGGGAGAAGCTAGGCACGGGTGTAGACCCCGCCTGGGCTGAAATCGCAGAGAGATTCCTCGCTTCGCTCGGAATGACGGACTGTGTCTCCGGAATGACGATGGCGATTACATGAGGCGCGAACGATCAATTTGGGTAACATTTGCGGATCATGCGGACTTCAGGATTACGCCTTCGATCACGTTGGCTACGTCTTCGCATTTGTCCACGGCGGTTTCGATGACTTCGAAAATTTCTTTCCACTTGATGATTTGCACAGGGTCTTTTTCTTCGTCGAAGAGTTGCGCGATCAGGGTGCGACAGAGGCGGTCGCTCTCGTTTTCGTAGCGATTGATTTCGATGCAGTGCTTGAGCGCCTGATCCGGCGTGCTGATGGCGTGTACGGCGGCGGAGACTTCGATGGTGGCGGAGACGAGAACTTTGACGAGCTCGATGGTGCCTTCGCGAATGGTGCTGACGCGATAGAGCACGAAACGGCTGGCGGCGGCGTCGATCAAGTCGATGACATCGTCGAGCTGGGATGAAAGTGCGTGGATGTCTTCGCGGTCGAATGGAGTGATGAAAGTTTGGTTGAGCTTAGTCAGGATGTCGTGGGTGATCTCGTCGCCTTGATGCTCGATGGCCTTGATGGTCTGCACCTGTTCGGGGACGCCCGTGTAATGCGACAGCATTTGCTGGAGCGCTTTGGCACCCACGACGATGTTTTCGGATTGCTTGGCGAAAAGATCGAAGAAACCCTCTTCGCGCGGTAGAAGGCGCTGCAAGAATCCAGACATTGGCAACCCCCGCGGAGCTGTTTGCAATGAGGCTGGAAGAGTCTAGCGAAGGCGGGGCGTGGAGGCAAGAAAGGGGCCGAGGCGCTAACTGGTTGGGTGGCGCAGGGGCAGGTATTCGAGGAGGATTACCCGCGAGTCGAGAATCTTGGTATTGATGAGTTCGAGGCCCGTCTGTTGATAACCGGCATAAATCGGCTCTCTGCCAGCGCTGCCAAGGATTAGGGGGAAGACCATGAGTCTGAGGCGGTCAACGAGCCCTAGCTGGATCATGCTCTTCACCAGACTGACGCTGCCGATCGACCGGAGCGGATCTCCGCGCTGCTGCTTGAGCTCCCTGATCTCGTCCGAGGCTGCGCATTTCATCAGGCGGGTGTTTTTCCAGGCAAGAGGTTCAGCAAGCGTGCTCGAGAAGACCAACTTCGAGAGGGCATTCATTCTGGCGCTGACTTCATCGGTGGCGGACGGCACGAACTGTGCGAGCGCTTCATAGGTGACTCGTCCCATGATTATGAGCTGAGGTCGAGCAAGATGTTCGCGTACCCAGCTCTCGAGATCGGGGCCGAAGTAACCGAAGTAAGGAGGTTGATCCACACCAGAGGCGAAACCATCGAGCGAGATAAACAGGTCTGCAGTGAGCTCTCTCATGGCGACTCCTCGAATATGCAAGGGTAGCATCCGATTGACCTCGTTGATGTTAGCTGCGTCGGCGGTTTGATAGAGAGGAATTTTCGCGCCGAAGCGGATTTGTTTGCGACACCTATTCGCCGGGTGCGCATCCAAGCTGCTGGAGGTGGTTTATGGTGAAAAAAGCACTTTGGGCGGAGTTGAACGCGAAATCAGGCAAGGAGAAAGAGCTGGAAGAATTTCTGAAATCAGCGCAGCCGTTGGCGGAGCGTGAAAAAGATACTGTCAGCTGGTATGCGGTGAAGATGGGCCCGGCAAATTTTGGAATATTTGACACCTTTGCTGATAACGTTGGCCGGCAAGCGCATCTGAACGGCGACATCGCCAAGGCGCTGATGTCCAAGGGCAAAGAGCTGCTGGCGAACGAGCCGAAAATTCACGAGATCGATATTATCGCGGCAAAAACAGGAACGTCGGCTTCGCGCGCTGGAGCCTGAGCGAACGTTGTCACGTATTCTGCCCCGAGCTTGCGGCCGGAGCAGCTAACGTCAGTAGTAAGGCTAGCGCCCAAAGCACAACAGCGTAGAGCGCGTACCAGGCGGCTTCTTGCGCCGGCGTGACGGCTGGCGGACTGAAGACTACCAGTGTGCCTGTGGAGCTGATGTGGATTAGCTGGGCGAGGGCGATACTCTGAGTGTGTTCGTAGAACCAGGCGATGAGGACGCGCATGGCGGCCATTGCAGCCACAAATGCGGCGAAGAAGGCAGGCAGGGCTTTGCCATGGGGAGAAGCTGCGCCGAGGAAGTCGATCACTGGCGCGTGCCAGAGTCCCCAGAATACTCCGAGGATTGCCGCGGCAGGCAGAATAGCGAAACGTTGGCGCAGCTTTGGGTAGGCGAAGCCTGTCCAGCCGATTTCTTCCAGGAATCCGGCGAGGAGACCGAAGGTGACGCCGAGCCAGAAACGGTTTGGTGTGTAGATCGGCGAGACGAATGTTTTGAGGCAGAAAAGAACGCCGAGAACCACGGCTGGCGGGATAAGAAGCGCGGTGTACCAGCGAAGTGGGAAGCGGACGCGCCGCATCCTTGCGAAAAGATTTTTTAAGCCATTGCGTCCATCCAGTTGGCGCGTTAGAAAAATGCCGGTGAAGCTGGGACCGAGCAGCATTGCGGGAAACATTAGGATGCCGGTTAATTTTGGGAGTGGAGCGCTTTGCAGAAGTTTTGGCGCGGCGACGAGGAGAGCGGCGGTCCAGGAGATTGCAAAGGCGAGTAGAAAGCAGGTGAGTGCGGGATGCTTTTTGACGAATGAAGAATTCTGGTGCGACGATATCGCGGCGGCCGTGGGTTGCGCGATGCTATTCGAGGACGGATTTGTTGCGCAAGGGTATTCGGTACATGGGAGTACAGCAAAGTGGGAGCCGGGCTGAAGCCCGGCACTACGTCAAGAGAAGAAAGCAGCGGGTAAATCCGCTACTACATTAAGAGAACAGCGATGAAACAAAAAGGGCGGCCCGATTTATCGGGCCGCCCCTTTTGTTGGATTGAGATATGGGGCTAGCTGGAAAAGTCGTTCGATCGCTATGCGAAAAGTCGGCGACCGCTAGGCTATCCCGCTATTTTAGTACATTCCGCCCATGCCGCCGGGGCCACCTGGGCCGCCTGCAGCTGCTGCCTTCTTGTCTTCTTCCTTGACTTCAGCCACCAAAGCTTCGGTGGTGAGCATCAGGCCGGCGATAGAGGCGGCGTTTTGTAGAGCCAGGCGGGTGACCTTGGCCGGGTCGATGACGCCAGCCTTGACCATGTCGCCGTACTCGGCAGTGTCAGCGTTGAAGCCGAAGTTTTCGTCCTTGGAGTCGCGGATTTTGCCGATCACCACTGCGCCTTCGTGCCCGGCGTTGAGCGCGATCTGGCGAGCGGGCTCTTCGAGAGCGCGCTTCACGATGCCGACGCCAACTGCTTCGTCATCATGCAGCTTGAGCTTCTCGATGGCCGCGATGCAGCGGAGAAGCGCAGTACCGCCTCCGGCAACGATGCCTTCCTCGACTGCCGCGCGAGTGGCGTGCATGGCGTCCTCAACACGAGCCTTCTTTTCCTTTAGCTCGGTTTCGGTTGCCGCGCCCACCTTGATGACCGCAACGCCGCCGACCAGCTTGGCGAGGCGCTCTTGCAGCTTCTCGCGATCGTAGTCGGAAGTGGTGTTTTCGACCTGTTGACGGATCTGCTTGACGCGGCCTTCGATTTCAGTGGACTTGCCGCCGCCTTCCACGATGGTGGTGTTGTCCTTGTCGATGGTGATTTTCTTGGCACGGCCGAGATCTTCGATCTTCACATTCTCGAGCTTGATGCCCAAGTCTTCCGTGATGGCCTTGCCGCCGGTGAGAACCGCGATGTCTTCGAGCATGGCCTTACGGCGATCTCCGAAGCCAGGGGCCTTCACCGCAGCGCACTGCAACGTGCCGCGCAGCTTGTTCACCACGAGAGTCGCGAGGGCTTCGCCTTCGACGTCTTCCGCGATGATCATGAGCGGCTTGCCGAGCTTGGCAATCTGTTCGAGCAATGGAAGCAGGTCCTTCATCGAGCTGATTTTCTTTTCGTGGTTGAGGATCAGCGCGTTTTCCAGGACGCACTCCATGCGCTCCGGATCGGTGATGAAGTAGGGGGAGAGGTAGCCGCGGTCAAACTGCATGCCTTCGACGACTTCCAGGGTGGTCTCCATCGTCTTGGATTCCTCGACGGTGATGACGCCATCCTTGCCCACCTTCTTCATGGCTTCGGCAATGATTCCGCCGATTTGCTTGTCGTTGTTGGCGGAGATGGTGCCAACCTGGGCGATCATTTCGCCCTTCACGTCCTTGTGAAGCTTCTTGATTTCTTCGACGGCAACTTCAACGGCGCGATCGATGCCGCGCTTGAGGGCCGTGGGGCTTGCGCCTGCCGCAACCGTCTTCACGCCTTCTCGGAAGATGGCCTGAGCGAGCACGGTGGCGGTGGTGGTGCCATCGCCGGCAACGTCGGAAGTCTTGGAAGCGACTTCACGAACCATCTGCGCGCCCATGTTCTCGAGCGGATCACGGAGTTCGATTTCCTTGGCTACCGTCACGCCGTCCTTGGTGATGATCGGCGCGCCGAACTTCTTTTCGATGACCGCATTGCGGCCCTTGGGGCCGAGGGTAATCTTCACTGCATCGGCAAGAGCATTCACGCCGCGCAAAATCGCCTGGCGGGATGCTTCTCCCGTAACAATCTGCTTCGCCATTTCTTGTTTCCTCCTGATAGATCGTGGTGCGAACTGCTAATTTTTCGAGAACAGAACCGGTCTAAAGACCGGCCGCTACGAAATGTAAAACCGCAGGGCTGAAGCCCTGCACTACGTAAATCTAAAAGCTGGCAGGTTATCTTTTTGCGGCTTTTGCGGCGCCGCTTAGCTTGGCCAGGATTTCCTCTTCACGCAGGATGAGGTATTCCTCGCCGTCGAGCTTGATTTCCGTGCCGCCGTACTTGCCGAACAGAACGCGATCGCCGGGCTTTACGTCGAGAGGGATGAGTTCACCCTTTTCGCGTTTGCCGGCGCCGACAGCGATCACTTCGCCTTCCTGTGGCTTTTCCTTCGCCGAGTCCGGGATAATGATGCCGCCTTTTACGGTTTCTTTTTCTTCAATGCGCTTCACGATTACACGGTCGTGGAGCGGGGTGAGATTGACTGCCATCTTTGCAAAACCTCCGTTATTTAGTTGCAGGTGAGCTGTGATTTGTACTTACAAATCCCCAGATTGGAATTTGTACTTAAAACTCCCGACTAGGTAAGCGCCGAGGGGCTTAGCACTCCTCAGGGCCGACTGCTAATATACGCAGACTAACCCTTCAAGTCAAGCCTTGGGACTGCATGTCTGGATTTCTTACTAGATTTTCATATCCGACGTTTTTCTGTATAAGCTACCTATTTTCATATAGTTGTGAGATGCAAGAAAGATCTTGCACTTGGAGATTGCCGTGCTCCTTTGCCCGGCGTAGAATCCGCGCGAGGCCCTGAGTGGGGACGCTTCTTTATGTTCGGCTGATCGGCTTCACGGCTGGGACGCTGCTGATGCTGTTCTGGATGGTGGTGATTCTTGGCTATCGGCGGCAACGGAATTTCGAACGAGTGTTTTTCTTTGTTTGCCTCGCACTTTTTCTTTTCTACGCCGGTTCGCTGTTAGCACTAAATGCTCAGATTTACTACACGCAGCCTGCCGAGATCTTGAACGTATTTTCCTGGAGCGTTCTCTGTCTGGGACTTTGCCTTCTGCCTCCTCTGCTGGCCCACCTTCACTTGGAGTTTGCGGAAGACCGCGGACTAATTCAAAGCCCGACGCAAAAACGATTGTGGCTGGCCGCATTCTATGCCCCAGTAATCTTTTTCGTGCTTCGAGTTTATCCCCTGCTAACAACCGAAACTCGCTTCGATTTCTTAACCCCGGGAAATTCGCTGGGGCGCGGATTTGGCGTTTGGCTGGCTGCCTCCCTCTTATTCTGCGCTTATTGGGAAAAACGATTTGTAAAGAAGGCGCCCGAATTTCGACAGGAATGGTTTCATCGGCTGCTCACTGGATTGCTTGCCGGGGCCGCCCTATGCACGGCGCAACTACACGTTTTCGCGGAACAATTTGGGTTGAGATATCCATCCGTTGCGGCGGAACGCGCCTGGATGAGCAGCATGCTGGTCCTACTTCCGATCCTTCCGCTGGGGTTGCTGGTCTACTACGTACAGAGATTTAATTTCCTGCAGATTGGACGCCAACGGAACTTGCTCTACGCCGTATCCGTCACGTTCTTTGCGCTGCTTTACCTGAGCCTGGTGCGCCGAATCAGCACTTGGCTCGAACCCGTGGTCCCTCCCGAGGCCTCGGCTGCGATTCTACTATTTGTGCTTGTCGTCTTTTTCGAGCCGCTCCAGCGATTATTGGGCAAGCGCCTGCGCTTGACAGCCCAGGCGGAAATGGACCAGGCACAACGAATTGCGGCGGCCATTCAAGAAGTTGCCCGCCAGGGAAACTCCGATAAGTTGAAGAAATTTGTCGAGACTTGGTTGAAGGAAAGTCTGGAAGTCGCGGATGTAAAGCTCACTCTCCCTAACAACGCGGTTGAGGCCGGCAACGCGGCGGCATCCGATGAATTCGTCACATTTAATATTCAGCAAATGGGACGAACGATCGGTGTTCTGTGGGTCCGTCCGCACGGAGCGATGCTTTCCGGAGAAACTCGAGCGGCGCTGGAATTTCTTTGCGAGCAACTGCCGGCGGCGTTTGATTTGTGCCGGCTGATTGAGGAGAAGCTGAGGTTGGAAAGGGAATTGGCGGAACGCGAACGGATGGCGGTGCTGGGGCAGATGGCGGCAAGCATTTCGCATAACTTGAAAAATCCGTTGGGATCGATCAAGACGATTTTGCAGGTACAGATGGAGAGTCCAGAGATGCCGGAATCGTTGAAGGCGGAAACGCGGATGGTGTTGGGAGAGGTTTCGCGGCTTTCGAATAAATTGGGGCAGTTGCTGCAGTTCAGCAGGCCGACCGTTTTGGGAGGCGGCGCCGCGACGAGCGACGTTGGAGAGATCGTGAACGAAGTGAGTGCGGTGATGAAACATGAAGCGGAACGCAAGGGAATTCAGTTTGGGGTGATTGCAGAGGGCGCGCTCGGCGTTACGGCAAGCAGGGAAGCGGTGAGCGACATCGTGTCAAATTTGGTGGTGAACGGATTGGAAGCGAGCGGTTACGGCGGCGATTTGCGGGTCAGCGCGGCGGCCGTTAATGGAAACGCGCTGATTTGTGTGCAGGACGACGGAAAAGGCATCCCTGCTGAGTTGCGCGAAAAGGTGATGCAGCCGTTTTTCACTACGAAAACGCAGGGGACCGGATTGGGATTGGCGATTGTGGCGCGACGCGTGAGCGAAGCTGGAGGAAGAATTGAACTGGAGAGCCCTGTGGCGAATGGCCGCGGAACGAAATTTTCGGTTTGGCTGCCATTAAAGAAAGGCGAGACAACGAAGTGAGGATGTAACGACGTAACGACTAAAATCAAGGGACCCAGGAGCTAAACCGGCACCCTGGGGCACCCAGCAGAGGCACGCAGCACACGGAGAGGAAAAGTCTGGAGAGGGAATGAAGACGATTTTGATTGTGGATGATGAGCCGGCAGCGCGATATGGATTGCGGCGCGCGCTGGAATCAAAGTATCGCATTGCGGAGGCTGACTCTGCCGAAGCCGGACGCGAGGCTTTGCTGACCGAGAAGCCGGACCTGGTGCTGCTGGATGTGGTCCTGCCCGGTCAGGATGGACTCTCTTTTCTAAAAATGTTGCGCGATCAGGGAAGCACGATGCCGGTGCTGATGATTTCGGCTCTGGACGCAGCAAAAACGGCGGTGGACGCGTTGCGGCTCGGAGCCGCGGACTATCTTGTGAAAGGATTTGAGCTGGACGAGCTACGGCAGCGGGTGGCGAATTTACTGAAGCTGTCTTCCTTGGAGCAAGAAAACGATTCACTGCGGCGGCAACTCGCTACCGAAGGCCAGTTCGGGGCGATGATCGGGCGGTCAGAGGAGATGCGGCGCGCGTTTGAAATTGCGGATCGTGTTGCGCCGACGGATTCTACGGTGCTGATTCTGGGCGAAAGCGGCACGGGCAAGGATTTGCTGGCGCAGGAAATTCATGCGCGATCGCCGCGCGCGGGCAAGGCGTTTGTTGCCGTGAATTGCGCAGCGTTGCCGGAAACTTTGATCGAATCGGAACTATTCGGTTACGAACGGGGCGCGTTTACCGGCGCGACGCAGCAGCGGCGCGGGAAACTCGAGCAGGCGCACGGTGGAACATTGTTCCTGGATGAGATTGGCGATATGAATTCGGTGACGCAGGCGAAAGTTTTGCGGGCGCTGGAGAATCGTACGATTGAACGGCTAGGCGGCTCGCAAACGATTCCGGTGGATGTGCGGGTGATCAGCGCGACACATCGCGATTTGCCGGCAGAAATTCGCAGTGGAAAATTTCGCGAGGATTTGTTTTACCGGTTGCGGGTGGTGACAATCGAGTTGCCGCCGCTCCGCTCGCATAAAGGCGATGTGAGTATACTCGCTGACGCGTTCCTGAAAATGCATGGAGCGCGACTGAATCGCGTTGCGCCTTTGAGCAAAGAATCGCTGGCGGCGCTCGAGGCTTATGACTGGCCAGGGAATGTGCGAGAGCTGAAAAACGCGTTGGAGCGCAGCGTGGTGATGTGCCGTGGCGAAGAAATCGCACTGAGCGATTTGCCGAGAGAAGTTGCCAGCGGGGAGCCGCTCACGCCAAGAAATTCCGCTGGCGGAGACGACGCCGGAATGAATGAACGGGACTTTCGCGAAGGTAAACGTAAATTTGAAATTGCCTGGATCACGAAGGAGCTTGTCTCACACCGCTGGAATGTTTCGCGGACCGCGGCGACGATTGGACTGCACCGGCAAAGCCTGCAGGAAAAATTACGCGAGTTGGGAATTCGCAGGCCGGGCAGGGAAGCGATGGAAGAAGATACTGACTCCTGACGGGTGATTGGTGACTAGTGACCGGAAAAAATAACGACGACGCCGCGGTCCGCGGTTATGTGCTCGCTGGCGGTGCGAGCCGAAGATTCGGAGCGGACAAAGCGTTGGTAGAGATCGAGGGACGCACATTGTTGTCGCGCTTATGTGAATTGGTCTTGCAGGCAGTGGGTTCTGCGCAGGTGGTGGCGCCCCTTGGCCGCTATCTCGATCAGAACGTAAAACTGATACAGGATCGCTGGCCGGACGAAGGACCGCTCGGCGGAATCGTTACTGCGTTGCGAACAACGGCGGAGTCCGGGGCCAGTTGCGGGTGGAATTTGATTTTGAGCTGCGATATGCCGTTTTTGACGCGCGGATGGCTGTCCTATCTGGTGCACCGGGCATTGGCGGGTGACGCCGAGGTTGTAGTGCCGCAATCGGAATACGGGCTCGAACCATTGTGCGCGTGCTGGCGGACTTCGGCGGTGGACTCGTTGCAGAGCGCATTCGATGGGGGCATACGCAAAGTGACCGACGCCATGAAACGCTTGCGCACCGAACTCCTTGACGACACGCACTGGAAACGGTTTGATAGCGCGGGGCGGCTTTTCTGGAATATGAATACGCCACAGGATTACCAAGCGGCGTTGCAGATGTGGGAGGCGGGAGAAAAGTGAACGAGATCGGCCTTACCAGTGCAATTGACGCGGGCGGAAAAGATTCCGTCAACTATTTTGAGTTTCGCAACGTCTCGAAGGCATTTGACGAGCACACGGTCCTGAATCAGGTGAGCTTCGCCGTGAAGCGTGGAGAAACTTGCGTGATCATGGGGCGCAGCGGCGTTGGGAAATCGGTTGCGTTAAAGCACATCATGGGATTTTTGCGGGCCGATTCGGGGCAGGTCATCGTTGGCGGAGAGGATGTTACGAATTTCACGGAGCAGCAATTTTACGAAGTGCGCCGCAAAGTGACCATGGTGTTTCAGTCCGGCGCGCTGTTTGACTCGCTCTCGATTGGCGAAAATATTGCTTTTCCCTTGATGGATCAACCAGGAGTTACGTACGAGGATGTTGTAGCGTACACCGAAAAGCTCGCCAAGGAATTGGAAGTGGAAGACGTGCTGGATAAAGTGCCGAGCGAATTGTCCACCGGAATGAAACGCGCGGTGGCCATCGCGCGAGCGCTGGCGCAGAATCCGGAAGCGATTTTATACGATGAGCCGACGACGATGGTCGATCCCATCATGGCCGTGCATATGGAAGACCTGATATTGCGGCTGAAAGAGAAATTTCACAAAACTTCGATTGTAGTGACGCACGACACGCACCTGGCGCGCAAACTGGCCGACACAATCGTATTTTTGCAGGAAGGCCAGGCCAGTGTTTTTTCCTCCTGGGAGGAATTTGAAAACTCACCCGATCCGTTTTTCCACAATTTCCTTATGCAAGACAGATTGATTCCCGCGATGGACGTGATACTTTGAGCCAAGCCGCGAGCGGCTCCATTGATCCTCGAAGTCAGCTTCGCCGCGAAATGGGTTTTTGGGACGTTCTTCTTTTCAATATCGCCACAGTCCTTGGCCCGCGATGGATTGCGGCTGCCGGACACAACGGAACATCTTCCATTAGCTTATGGTTGCTAGCCGCTGCGCTGTTTTTCGTGCCCATGGCTCTGGTGATAAATGAATTGTCTTCGCGTTTTCCCGAAGAAGGCGGACTGTACGTCTGGTCCAAGGAAGCGTTCGGGGATTTTCACGGTTTCGTTGCTGGATGGACTTATTGGGTATATACGATTTTTTATTTTCCCGGTTTGTTGCTTGCGAGCGCTTCGATGAGCGCATACGTTCTGGGCGGCACGGGAGCGGAATTGGCGCAGGACCGGACATTTTTACTTGCCGGTTCGCTTGCACTGCTTTTTGTTGCCGTCGTGCTGAACCTGGTTGGACTTAATATCGGCAAGTGGCTGCAGAACGCAGGAGGGGTTTCCACGTATCTGCCGCTTCTGATTCTCGTTGTCGTGGGCGCGGTGATGTGGGTCAAGCACGGCTCGCTCACACGATTCACGTTGGCAAATATGATGCCCACGTGGGATTGGGACACCGTCAACTTTTGGTCGCAGATAGCATTCGCGTTCTCGGGCCTGGAATTGGTCTCCGCGATGAGCGGCGAAATCCGCGACCCGCGAAAAACTTTGCCACGGGCAGCGTTAACGGCGGCCGCGCTGATCGCCGGTATGTATATTATCGGAACATTTTCTCTGCTAGCGCTCGTTCCCGCGGCCGACATCGATCCAAAGAGCGGCGTGTTCCATGCAATTACGGTCGGTTCCACGGCGCTCAAAATCGGGTTTGTTGGCGTGCTTGCCGCTTTGCTTGTCACGGTTGGCAACGCCGGCGGCGTCGGAAGCACGGTCGCAGGAGTTGCGCGCGTACCATTTGTCGTTGGAATCGATCGCTATCTGCCCAAGGCGTTCGGCAAAATTCATCCACGGTGGAAAACACCGTATGTGTCGATCATGGTGCAGGCCGTCGCGTCCGCGCTGGTGCTGCTACTCAGCCAGATCAATGAGACCACGCGTGGCGCGTACCAAGCGGTCATCGACATTACGATCATTCTTTATTTTATTCCGTTTTTGTACATGTTTGCCGCAGCCATCAAACTTGCCGGACGGCCGGACCGCGCGACAAATCCTCACGCTGTTCTCGTTCCCGGCGGCAAGGCCGGCGTCTGGATCGCGTGCAGCCTCGCGTTTTCGGTGACGTTGCTGTCGATTATCGTTTCGGTTTTTCCGCCGGGTGATTCTTCCAATCGAAAACTATTTCTGATCAAAGTTGTGGGGACCACGATCGTGGCTGTAGCGTTGGGATTGGTTTTGTATTTCAACGGAGCCAGGAAAAAGCGGCGCGAAGCCATTCAGTCTGAATCGCTCGATTTGTAGTTAAAAGCCCTGGCGGACGAGATCTTCTACGCGGAGCGGCCTTGCGATCTCGGCAGAGCCGCGCTGAGCTAGGTAGCGCTCAATATATTTCCCTAAAATATCAGCTTCGAGATTTACCGGATCGCCGGAAACGTGATCACGAATGTTGCTGTGCTGGTAGGTATAGGGAATCACAGCGATTTCCGCAATGTGCTTGCGCCAACTCGCGACGGTGAGACTAACGCCATCGATGGTGATCGAGCCTTTCGAGACAATATAGCGCGCGAGTTCCGGCGGAATCGCGACAGCGAAGAGCCAACTGTCGCCTGTGGACGTAAGATGCGCGACGCGGCCGGTTCCGTCCACATGACCGAGCACAAAGTGGCCGCCGAATTCCTTGCCGGCGGTGAGCGGTTGCTCGAGATTTAGGCGAGCACCAGTTTTCAACGAAGCGAAAGAAGTCTTGTCGATAGTTTCACCAGAGAGATCGGCAGAAAAATTTTGCTCATCGCGATGTACGACGGTCAGGCAGCAGCCGTTGACAGCAACACTGGCGGACACCGCGAGTTTTGGCGCGAGGGTCGGAGCGTGCACAGTGAGTTTGCCGCCGCCAGAATTTAGATCGAGGCGCGAGATGGTGCCGAGGTGCTCGATGATGCCGGTAAACATGTTAATCGCGAAGGTCCTGTTATCAAGATAGCTGATTTTACGTCCAGCCGCGACAGCCGTCCGCATGCTCGGTCGCCAGCCGACACTCTACAACCTTACTAAACTTTAGTAAGATTGCCCGGCAGCGCATTTGCGTTTGCATAGGTCGGCACACAATACTGATGACAAGCGAGTCGCGGGACCGAGAGTTGGGGATGCATCGCAAGATTACGCGCCGGGATTTTCTTGACGGCGCGGCGATGGCCGTTGGCGGTGTTGCGCTCGGGCTACATGTTCCTGGCGCGTATGGCCGCGCCGATGCGTTGCCTGCTTATCCTCCAGCTTTGACCGGTTTGCGGGGCGATCAGGAACGGGTATTCGAATACGCGCACAAGCTGCGCGATGGGAAATCCTGGGAGACGTTTGGCGCGATTGAAGAAGATCCGGAATCCTACGATCTGGTCGTGGTTGGCGCGGGGATCAGCGGATTGGCGGCTGCGTATTTTTATCGCAAGCACCAAGGAGACGGCGCACGCATTCTGCTTCTGGATAGCCATGACGATTTTGGAGGACATGCACGGCGCAACGAATTCGAATTCAGCGGACGACTGTTGCTGGCGAACGGAGGCACGCAATCGATTGAGAGTCCCGGCGAGTACAGCAAAGTTGGCAAGGGCTTGTTGAAAGATTTGGGAATTGATGTGCAGAAGTTCTACCAGGATTACGATCAAAAGCTTTACGCGAATCTGGGCACGGGATGTTTCTTCGATCACGAGACATTTGGAGCGGATAAGCTGGTACTCGGACTGGGTACGAGTCCGTGGAATGAGTTTCTTGCGAAGACACCACTCTCGGCGGCGGTGCAGAACGACATTGCCAGGCTTTATACCGACAAGAAGGATTATTTCGCGGGGAAAAGCAAGGCACAGAAGATTGCGCTGTTGAAATCGATGAGCTACGCGGAATTCTTGACGAAACATTGCGGCGCGCTTCCGGAATCGTTGCCGTTTTTTCAAAAATACTCGCACGACTTGTTTGCCGTTGGCATTGAAGCGATTTCCGCGTACGGCTGTTACAGCAATCCTGACGATTATGGATCGTTTGCATACGCGGGATTCGACGGACTGGGTTTGGACGAGCCGGAAAAAGAAGAGCCGTACATTTTTCATTTTCCTGACGGGAATGCAACAGTGGTGCGGCTGCTGGTGCGCCAACTGATTCCGGGTAGCATCCCGGGAAGCACGATGGAAGATGTAGTGACCGGGAAAGCGGATTACAGCAAGCTGGACACGGCGGAAAACGAGGTACGAATCAGACTGGGCAGTACCGCGGTAAATGCCAAACAGAATCAGGCCGAAGGGGCGGCGTCGAGGGTCAGCGTTGCGTATGCGCGTGATGGAAAAGTGCGTCGCGCGAAGGCCAGGCACTGCATACTCGCTTGCTACAACGCAATGGTTCCGTATTTGTGTCCGCAACTTCCAAGGCGGCAGAAAGAGGCGCTGCATTATTGCGTGAAGGCGCCGTTCATTTACACGCATGTGGCGATTCGCAACTGGAAAGCGTTCCAGAAATTGGGAATACACCAAATTATCGCACCAGGCGGATACCACTCATTTATCGCGCTTGATTTTCCGGTAAGCATCGGTGAATACAAATTTCCCAGCAAGCCCGAGGAGCCGGCAGTGCTGTTCATGCTGCGCACGCCGTGCAGTCCGGGGGCCCTGCGGCGAGATCAATATCGCGCGGGACGGTATGAATTGCTGAGCACAAAGTTCGAAACGATCGAAAGAAATATCCGCGATCAGTTGCAACGCATGCTCGGCGGCGCAGGATTCGACGCAGCGCGCGACGTTGAAGCGATCACGGTGAATCGCTGGGCGCATGGATACGCGTACGAATACGATTCATATTCAGACCGCGATCTGCCGCCGGGTCCCCGTCCGAATGTGATTGGGCGCAAGCCGTTTGGAAATATCACCATTGCAAATTCGGATTCTGCGGCCCGGGCGTACACGGACGCAGCGATTGATGAAGCTTATCGCGCAGTGCGGGAGCTTCCCGGAATCTGTACAACTACAGGCGGTCATTCGAAATGAAAACACAGGAAAAGAATTTCTGGCTGGAGACCGTCGCGGCGCCGCAAATTCCCGCGCGCGATTTGCCGCAATCGGTCGACGTCGCGGTGATTGGCGGCGGATTTACGGGACTATCGGCGGCGCGAACCTTAGCCAAAGATGACGCGCAAGTTGCTGTGTTGGAAGCTGAAAAGGTTGGATGGGGCGCGAGTTGCCGCAACGGCGGCATGGTATTGAGCGGCCTGAAATTGGGGACGGCGAAGCTGATTGCGCGATACGGTCGTGAGACCACGAAGCGCATGTACGCGGCATCGCTCGAATCGATTGACTGCGTGGAAGCGCTGGTGCGTGAAGAAAACATTGATTGTGACTTTTCGCGTTGCGGGCATCTGGAAGTCGCGTGTAAGGCGAAACACTTTGCCGAATTCCGGCGCAGCGCGGAGACGATTGAGCGCGAGTTTGCGCACAAATTGCGAATCGTGGAGAAGGCCGATTTGCCACAGGAGATTGGCTCGGCAATTTATCATGGCGGGATCGTCGATGAAGTGAGCGCGGGAGTGAATCCTGCCAAGTACGTCGCGGGTTTGGCCTGCGCTACTGCGAAAGCGGGAGCCACAATTCACGAGAAGACACGCGTGATGAGATTGGAACGCGATTCGCGCCAGGCCGAAAGAGGCTGGAACGTAGAAACATCGCGGGGTTCGTTACATGCGCGAGACGTTTTGATTGCGACCAGCGGCTATACCAGCGGGGTTACACCATCGCTGCAAAAGAAAATTGTTCCCATAGGCTCGTTCATTATCGTGACGGAAATACTGCTAGAAGCCCTGGCGCGCGAATTAAGCCCGCGCCACCGGATGATCTACGACTCGAAAAATTATTTGTACTACTACCGGCTGACGCCGGATCGCCGAATGCTGTTCGGCGGCCGCGCGGCATTTTTTCCTGAGAATGAAAATACGGTGCGGGACAGCGCGCGAATTCTCCGCGACGGGATGATCTCTGTTTATCCGCAACTGCGCGAAACCAAGGTTGAGTACGTGTGGGGCGGGACGTTGGATTTCGCGTTCGACATCATGCCGCACGCAGGAAAAATGGACGGAATGTTTTATTCCGTCGGGTATGCGGGCCACGGCGTCGCGATGGCGACGCTTCTTGGGCAGAAAATCGCGCAATCTATTTTGACTGGACGGGATGAGAATCCGTTTGCGGGCATTCCGTTTCCGGGCGCGCCGCTGGGTGTTTATAACGGAAAGCCGTGGTTCCTGCCGTTTGCGGGGATGTGGTACAAGTTTTTGGATTGGGTGAGTTGAGGCCGCGCGTCTCGCGGACTTCTTCACCGGCGTGAGTTCAAGAAATCGCGAGAGAGATTCCTCGCTTCGCTCGGAATGACGGCTGGAGTGACGGATTGCTAGCTGCGCCAGCCGTGTACAGGACTACCGAAAATCCTTAAAACTTGCGGGAGTGATCTTTCGCCCAGCGCTCTACGACAACTTTTTTGTCGGTGTAAAACTCGATGGCATCGCGGCCCTGGCCGTGCATATCGCCGAAGAAGCTGTCTTTCCAGCCGCTGAAAGGGAAGTAGGCCATGGGAGCTGCGACGCCGATGTTGATGCCGATGTTTCCCGCGGGAGCTTCGTAGCGGAATCTGCGCGCGGCAGCGCCGCTGGAAGTGAACACCGACGCCTGATTGCCGAATGGATTCTTCTCCAGAAAATTCATGGCTTCATCTAAATCTTTTGCGTGAACCAGGCTAAGCACCGGGCCAAAAATTTCCGTATGCGCGAGTTCGCTGTCCGCAGGGACAGCGTCTAGAACTGTCGGCTTTACGAAATTGCCGGATTCGTAGCTGGGGACTTTCGCGTTGCGGCCATCCACCAGAACTTTGGCGCCGGATTTTTCGCCTTCTCCAATCAGTTTTTCGATGCGCTGCTTGCTCTGAGGCGTGATGACTGGGCCCATCTGCACCCCTTCATCGAGGCCATAGCCGACGCGAAGTCTTGACGCAGACTCGGCAATGGAATCGCGAAAAGTTTTCTGCGCATCACCAATGGCGACGGCAACGGAAACCGCCAGGCAGCGCTGCCCCGCACATCCGAATGCGCTGTCGCTGATGATTTGCGTGGCCATGGCCATATCGGCATCGGGAAGGACGATCACGGGATTTTTTGCGCCGCCCTGGCACTGTGCGCGCTTGCCGCTGGCCGCAGCGCGAGCATAGATATATTTCGCAACCGGCGTTGAGCCGACAAAGCTGACCGCGCGAACTTTTGGATGATCGAGGATCGTGTCCACCGCGGTTTTGCCGCCGTGAACCATATTTACGACGCCCTTGGGCAGGCCGGTCTGCTGCAGCAGTTCGTATACGCGCTGCATAGTCAGTGGCACGCGTTCGCTTTGCTTCAGCACGAAAGTGTTTCCGGTGGCAACTGCGTACGGTAGAAACCAGAAAGGAATCATGCCGGGAAAATTGAAAGCGGTGATGGCGGCGACGACGCCCATCGGCTGGCGAATCATCATTTCGTCAATGCCGCGCGCGGCGTCTTCCAGGTTGTAGCCCTGCATCATCATCGGAATGCCGCAGGCAACTTCGACGTTTTCTATGGCCCGGCGGAATTCGGCTTTTGCTTCGGTGAACGTTTTGCCGTTTTCTATTGTGATCAGGCGGCTTAGTTCATCGAGATGCTCTTCCAGCAACATCTTCAATTTGAAGAGCGGCTGGATGCGATCTTCGGGAGGAGTGCGGCGCCAATCGGGAAACGCAGCGGCGGCGGCTTCGATTGCGGCGTTCACTTCGGCAACACCAGCGAGCGGAACTTTTCCTAAGGGGGCGTGCGTGGCGGGATTGACGAGCTCCTGCCATTCGGTGGAGTTGGAATTGACCCATTCGCCGCCAATGAAATGCGGGATGCGGATGTCAGAAACTGCTGTGGCACACATAGGAAGTACCTCAACGATCGTAAAAGGTGGACGGGGAAAAAGACGTTATCTATTTCCAGTAAAGTTTATCGCAAACTATCAGAAACCACCAATGAGAGATTCGGACACGTTAAAGCTCAAAATAATTGTGCAGCAGCGCGTCCGCCGCGAAATCAGAGCCAAATTCGTGGAGAGTTTTTTCGTGAAACGCCAGCGCTGAAATCGCTGGTCCGAGAGTGAATGGAGTATTGGAATGTCCCGCGATTTTGGGAGCGTAAAAAAGAAAAACGCGATCCACGAGGTTTGCTCCCAGAGCTGAACCGTTCAACCGTGGTCCGGCTTCGAGCAACACATTCAAGATTTCGCGTCGGCCGAGTTTCTGCAGAACGCTTTTCAAGTCGAGCTTGCCGCGTTTTCCGCGCGCGAACGGGGCGGGCACGAGTTCAACGCCAGCATCCAGCAGTTTGCGCGCACGCTGCGATCGCAACGGAGCCGCAGTAAAAACGACCAAGTCTTTGTCAGCGGATTTCACGATGCGCGATTTCGGTGACAGACGCAACCAGGGATCGAGAATCACGCGCAGCACCCGCTGTCTGCGCGGCAAGCCACTACGATCCGTGAGCAACGGATCGTCGGCAAGAACAGTTCCGATGCCGGTAAGAACGGCGTCGGACGCATGGCGAAGTTTTTGCACTTCAGCGCGCGATTCTTCGGAAGTGATCCAGTTGCGCTTTTTGGACTTACCCTGATTCTTTAGTGTCAACTGTCCGTCCAGCGTTAGCGCGGATTTCAGTGTGACGAATGGGCGACCAGTACGAACCCAGCACGCGAATCCGTGGTTGAGGTGCTGCGCTTCGGCTTCGCACGCCCCAGAGTCCACTGATACGCCAGCTGCGCGAAGTACATCCAGACCGCGTCCAGCTACTTTTGCATTTGGATCTTGTGTAGCAGCGACAACTCGCGAGATTCCGGCGTTCAACAAAGCCGAAGTGCACGGGCCGGTGCGCCCGGTGATGTTACACGGTTCGAGAGTGACGTATGCCGTGGCATCGCGCGCGCTTTCGCCGACCGCCTTTAGCGCGACAATTTCCGCATGATCGCGTTTGTCGTACTGATGAAATCCTTCGCCGATAATTTGTCCATTGCGAACAATGACGCAGCCAACGGTGGGGTTGGGGCTCGCGAGACCGACGCCCTGGCGCGCAAGGTCCAGCGCACGTTGCATGAAGCGAATGTCATGTTCGTTCATCAGCTAATCGAAGAGAGAAGATGCGTAGGTTTCAGGGTCGAACGGGACCATGTCGTTGATCTGTTCACCGGTGCCGACAAAGCGAATCGGTAAACCGAGTTCGCGCGAAATCGCGACGACGATTCCGCCCTTCGCGGTGCCATCTAGTTTCGTTAACACAATTCCGGTGACGCCGACCGCGCCTGTGAATTCGCGCGCTTGTGCGAGTCCATTTTGGCCAGTGGTCGCGTCCATAACGAGCAGCACATCGTGCGGCGCGCCAGGAATTACCTTCGCGGCGGTGCGCTTCATCTTTTGCAGTTCGGCCATCAAATTGGATTTTGTGTGCAGCCGCCCAGCTGTATCTACAAGAACCACGTCGGCGTTGCGCGCTTTTGCCGCCGCCATCGCGTCAAACACGACTGCCGCTGGGTCGGAGCCAGACTTTTGTTTGATCACTTCGACGCCGTTGCGATGCGCCCAAATTTCCAGCTGCTCGATGGCCGCCGCGCGAAATGTGTCCGCCGCGCACAACACTACATTCAAGTTTTGCTGGCGCAGACGATTGGCAAGCTTGCCGATAGTGGTAGTTTTTCCCGCGCCGTTCACGCCGACAATGAAAATGACCCGCGGTTCTTTGCCGCTATTGCCATTGCTTGCGCCCAGATCTTTTTGTACCCCATTTGCGGATTGCATAATCCGTGTGACATGCGATTTGATTTCGCGTTTCAATTGCGAAGTATCGGACAGCGCGTTGCGATCCATTTTTTCTTTTACAGAGTCGAGAATTTCACGCGTGGTCTTGACGCCAAGATCCGCGGACAGCAGCGCCGTTTCCAGATGTTTGAGGGCCGCCGGATCGATCTGCTTTTCGCCCAGAAAAATGTTGTCAACGGTTTCCGAGAGCGCGGCCTTGGTCTTGGTGACCGAGGCTTTGAGCTTCTCGAGAAAAGACGGCTCGACTTTTTCCGGCTTGCCAAAGAGTGAAATCATGTTCAATTCAAAGTGTAACAGATGGCCGCGTGATGACGGTTCTGGAGACAAGCGCGCAAAGATAGGAGCGCTACTGGTCGAGTGTGCTTAGACCTGGACTTCCACAGCGGTCAAACGAAGCTTTCCATTGGTGATGGAAGCGTCAAGCGCGCCAACAATGACCGCGTCAAACTTCGCGCCGGCCAAGGCTTTAATTTTGCTCAACGCCAATTCCAGCTCCATCGCGTTCTGATAGGGACGATTCGTGGTCATGGCGTCCAGCGTATCGGCCACCGCGATCACGCGAGCCATCAACGGGATTTGCGGCGCAGTGAGGCCGTACGGATAGCCGCGGCCGTCCATATGTTCATGGTGGAGTTCGATACCGGGCAGCATTTCTTTCAACTGCGAGACCGGGCGCATGATGTTCGCGCCTTTCACGGTGTGCTGCTTCATCAATTCGAATTCTTCCGCGGTCAGCGCGCCGGGCTTTTTCAACACGCGATCGTCCACGCCGATTTTGCCTACGTCGTGCAAAAGCGCCGCGATGCGTAGTTTGTCGAGATCCTCATCGCTAAGCCCAAGTTCGCGGCCAATGAGCGTGGAATATTTCGCCACGCGGCCGGAATGGCCTCGGGTGTAGGGATCCTTTTCGTCGATGGCGGCGGCGAGCATGCGGATAGAGCCAAGAAAAAGTTCGCGATTGGCTTCCGCGGCTTCCTTGAGCTTCTCGATGTACTCTTCGATGTCGCCAGCCATTTTGTTGAAATTTTCGGCGAGCTCGCTGATTTCGGACGCGCCTTGAACCTTTGTGCGCTGATGAAATTCGCCGCGGCTGATGGCGCGGGTGGAAGCAGCCAGCCCGTGAATGGGCTGGCTGATGGCGACGGCGAAAAAATAGCCGACAACAATAGCGATGAGTACCACCATACTGACGAAAGTAAGTGCCTGACGATTTAGCTCGGTAACACCGGCGTCGGCGCGCGCTTCGGAAAGGCTGCGCTGCGCAATTACCGCCCAATTGACTTCCGGAAATGTACTGTAAGTTCCAATCATTTCCACGTGATGACTATTTTCGATGTCGGTGAAGCGCATCGTCTCGGTGCTGCGCAGCTCCTGCGGAAGCGAACGCACGCGCGCCACCACGGGAGAGTTGGAGCTGACGTCTTCGCCCGGTGTGAATTTTACCGCGTCGTGATGCGCCACAATGTGTCCCTGGTGGTCCACCACGAACACGCTGCGTCCGCGAACGCTGGCGTCCTTCAATCGGTGCAGAATGGGATTCAGCGAAACCACCGCGGCGATCATTCCGGTGAATTGCTGGTCCACATTCAGTGGAATTGCGATGACGAAAGCAGGTTGGCTATCCGGTTCGAGCGCTAGAGGATCGCTGCGAAATTTCACGGCGCCACCCAGCTGAGGCGACTGCACGCAGGTGATGAACGCGCGCTGCAAAGCCTTGCTGACAAACGGATCTTTTTCAGCCTGAAAATTTCCTTGCGAAGCGCTGGTGCCTTTGCCGGACTTTCCGACCGCCGTTAAATAAAGAAAAGTCGATGGGTTACTCTCGACGGAATTTTCCAGCAGGCGAGTGACCTTGGGTTCCGAGGCGGGATCTTCCACGTCCTGAATCGCTCCGGTCAGAACCAAAATCTGGCGCTCGCTCATCAACTGCTGCGTGACGTTCGATTCGTATTGTTGCAGTTCCTGCGCAAGCGATCGGGTTAACTCGGTCTGCTGTACGCGCTCGGTATCCACCAGTTTGTCCTGGCTCAATTTCAAGACTTGCCGGTGATACAGCAGCAGCGGCAGCGCGCTAACCAGCAGCATCGCGCCCAAGACGAGCCATAGGATGCGCACGCGTCCCGCGCGCAACTTGTTCACAATCGCGCTGAAGTTTTCCAACATATTTCCGTACTTATTTTATCGGTTGGGTTTGCCGAGCGGCCTGTCCTTGCGGCAGAAAGTGCGGAACTACCATTGACCTTTACGCACCCGGCCTTTCGTACAGGTCCTGGTCTATTCGCGCCCAGCGCTATTCACGTTTGGAAGGACGCTCCATCACATCGCGGATGGCGTCTGCCGGCGATTTGCCTTCATGCAGAATGGCGTTCACTTGTTCGGTGATGGGCAGCTCGACGTTGGCTTCGGTTGCCAACTGTAGAAGCGCTGCAGTAGTTCCAACGCCCTCGGCAACCATTTTCATTTCGGCGAGGATTTCTCTGAGGACGCGACCCCTACCAAGTTCGATGCCAATAAAACGATTGCGGCTCAGCGCCCCGTTGCAGGTCAGGACTAGGTCACCCAGCCCGGCCAGGCCGCTCATCGTTTCCGGCTTCGCGCCGAGCCGCGTGGCGAGCCGAGTCATCTCCGCGAGTCCGCGCGTAATCAGCGCCGCCAGCGCATTCGCGCCGAGTCCCAGACCGTGGCACGCGCCGGCCGCGATGGCGATCACGTTCTTCATCGCGCCGGCAAGCTCGACGCCGACAACGTCGTTGTTCGTGTACAGCCGAAATGCCGGGCCGGCAAACTCGGATTGAATCTCTCCCGCGGGATCGGCATAGTGGCGCCCAGTCACACGCGTAAGTTCGAGCACAGCGCGACCGGCGACCACCACCGCCGTCGGTTCACCTCGCGCAACTTCCGCGGCGAAAGACGGCCCTGACAGGATCGCCACACGCACCGCCGCCGCGTCGCCAAGTACATCGTGGATGACTTCGCTCATTCGCGCGTGTGAAATCGGCTCCAGGCCTTTGGTTGCGCTGACCACGATCATTTCCGGATTCCAGTACGGTCGCGCTTGGGCATAAACCTTGCGCGCATAACTCGAAGGCACCGCGCCGACCACGATTTGCGCACCGGACATTGCTGTGGCCAGGTCGTTCGTAACCGCGATTTGCGGCGGAACTGTTTGTCCGGGGAGATAAGTTGGGTTCTCGCGCTCGCGGCAAAGAAATTCCGCCAATTCCGGGTCATGCACCCACAAGGAAATTTCATGCGGCTGGCGGCTGCGTGTCAGCACGATAGCCAGAGCGGTTCCCCAGCCCCCGGCGCCAAGAATGACGATTTTCTTCATGCTTCGTCCCGTTTTTTGCTGAGAGAAAATTTCGGCTCTTCGCCGCGCACCAGCCTGCCAATATTTCCGCGATGTTGAAAGATGACCACTGCCGAGATAGCGAGCGATCCCAGAGTCATCACATTGGGTGGTGCAAAGTGTGGCGCCCACAAGAAATAGACGAATAACGGGATGGTCGCTGCGGCCGCCAGCGATCCGAGAGAAACGTAACGCCAAAACCACACCACCAGCGCAAACAAAATTAACGCGGCGATCATCGCTTCCGGGCATAACGCTGCAAAAGCTCCAGCGGCGGTTGCAACGCCTTTGCCGCCACGAAAGCGCAGCCAGAGTGGGAAGCAGTGTCCGAGCAGCGCAAAAAATCCGGCGGCAACCAAAAAGCCGGTTTCGCCGTGCATAAGGCGTGCGGCAAGCCAAACGGCGAACCAGCCTTTCGCCGCATCCAGCAGCAGAGTCAACACGCCCGCAGCAGGGCCTGCGACTCGCGCGACATTCGTTGCGCCGATATTTCCGCTGCCCGCTTTGCGAACGTCCGCGCCGCCAAGAAATTTCGCAAGAATCACGCCAAACGGGATGGAACCCAGCAGGTAAGAGAGGAGCAGCGCCAGCGCGGGAAGAGAGGATGTCAAGTTCACGGTCTTGAGCCTTTGGATTCTTCCGGCGCGAATCGGAAGGAACGCAGCGTAGTGTACTCCGCTCCCGTGCTTTTACGCTTGCTTTCGACGAGATGGAATTCGCCGGTCGATAGCGTACCGAACTTGCGAGACTGCTGTTTTTCAATTTCTCCACGCAATGCTGGCGAAAGACGGGTTTCTTTAAAGCGCGCAATGGTGAGATGGGGCACAAAGGGCTTCTCTTCGCGGCGAATTCCAAGCGGTGCAAGCACGCGATTCACTTCGGCCGCGAGGGAAGAAAGCATCTGCGGCGGCTGGATGCCAACCCAAGCCACACTGGGACGCCGAGCATCTGGGAAAAATCCAACATCGCGAAATTCGATGACTTGTTGCTGCGCATGGACAGCGGCGAGCGCATCGCCGATCCCCATTACTTTTTCAGGCGCAACCTCGCCAATGAATTTGAGCGTGACATGCAAATTATCCGGATTGATCCACTTCGGATTTGGATCGACGCCGCGCAGTTCACGAATCAGCAATGCAAGGTTTTCGCGCACGTCCCTGGGGATCGACAAGGCCACAAAAAGACGCATCGTCAGGGCCGGTTGGGTGGCGCCTGGCCGTTATACAGGAAATGCACGCGCACCATGTCCAGCGCCGCCTGCGAAGCCTGCAGCCGAACCATTTCGCGATCGCCGGGTAAACGCAACGCTCGTTCCCGCATTGCACTAGCGCTGGCCAACGCGATGTGCACGGTGCCAACCGGCTTTTCTTCGCTACCGCCGCCTGGCCCGGCAATTCCAGTGATGCCGACGCCCAGCGTACTTCCCACGCGGCGGCGAATTCCGTCGGCGAGCGCGATGGCGACTTCGGTGCTCACCGCGCCTTTCGTTGCAATCATTTCGGGCGGCACATCGGCCCACGCGGTTTTCATCTCGTTGCTGTAGCAAACCACGCCGCCAAGAAAATACGCGGAACTTCCCGCAATGGTCGTCAGGCGTTCGGCGAAAAGACCACCGGTGCAGCTCTCCGCCGCGGCAATGGTCGCGTTTTGTTTCAACAGTTCGTGCGCCACCACTTCTTCCAGCGGTGAACTGTCGCGCGAAAAAATCCGGTCGGTAAGCGCGAGGTCCAGCCCCCGTTCGATGTCGGCAAACAAAGCGTCGGCATGCGCGGAATCATCTGTCCACATGCGCAGATGAATTTGCACTTCGCCCGGCGAGGCCAGCACCGTGGTTTGCACTTCGGGATAGCGCGTGTAGACGGGGCCAGCCAGGCTGTCCACGTGCGATTCGCCAAGACCAGTCACGCGCAATTCGCGATGGTACATGCGGACCGAAGATATGCGGCGCTGCAGGCGCGGCAATATTTGTTCGCGAAACATCGGTTTCAATTCGCGTGGCGGTCCTGGAAGCAACGCGATCGTGCGCTCGCGATCTTCGAGCCACAAGCCGGGTGCGGTTCCGCGTGGATTATCCAGTGGCTCGGCGCCTTCCGGCACCATCGCCTGGCGAATGTTTGTATCCGGCATTACGCGTCCGAAAGAGCGAAACCGGGCTTCAATCGCGCGCACGATAGCATCGTTGCGCACCAGCCTGCGGCCAAGCAATTCCGCAACCGTCTCCCGCGTTAAATCGTCTTCGGTTGGACCCAGTCCGCCCGATGCGATGGTCAGAGGGACACGATTCACCGCGTCGCGGAACGCTTCGAGCAACAGCGCGCGATCGTCGCCGACGACCGTCTTGCGCACGATTTCAATTCCCAGCTTATTCAGTTCTTCCGTCAGGAAAAGTGAATTCGTATCTATCTTGTCGGGAGTCAGCAGCTCTGAACCTACGGCAATGATCTCTGCTTTCATCGTTATTCATTTTAACCTTGAGCCGTTCGCTTGGCGCAAGGACTACGACGAGAGGTAGCGCAAGCAATCTTGCTTGTGTGGTTTTTCTGTGGTGTTTACACGGAGCGCAGGCAAGATTGCCTACCCCTACCGACTTGCAGGCGGAGGAGCAAAGAAAGAGCCGCGGGATAAACCCGCGGCTGCATCAAGAGAAGCCGAATCGCCATTCGAACTGAAAGTTGAGATAGACGGAGGCGGTTGTAGAAAGCGGCGAAATCCAACTAGCCTAGCAACGGCAGCCCGCGCACTTCCCAATCCAAAGTGAAAACCGCGCTGGATGTGCTAACGATTGCGCGTCCCGATGGCAGCAGCGCCATGCCCACAACTCCCGATCCGCTCAAGGCAAGTTCCGCGCGGCCGTGCGGGTTGATGCGAACAATTCCCCGGCGCCCGCCAAACGATGCCGCAACAAACAAATTTCCGTCGCGATCGAACGCCAGCCCTTGCGGACGGCCAAGCCCGCGGAAAAAAGTTGTCACGTCGCCGCCCTGCGAAATGCGGTACACGCGGTCAAAACTCGAAGTAGTTGGCCCGGTTGCGTACAGTTCGCCGCTGGGATGAAACGCCAGGTGGTAGGCCGCCACGGAAGGTTCCAGCGTCGCAAAAACAAAAATTTCGCGGGTCGGACTGATCTTGAAAATGGTGCCGCTGCGGTCGCCTACGTAAAGATTATGATCGCGGTCGAAAGCCAGGCCCGTGGCGACGCCCATGCCCTCGATCCATTGCTCGGAGCGGCCGTCGGCGGAAACTCGGTGGATGGTGCCATCGTTTCTGCACGAAACGTATAAATTGCCGGCGCGATCGATAGCCAGTCCGCTGGGATTGGTGAGGGAAGTGACGAACGGCTTCACGCTGAAGTTCGCGGTGATTTTATAAAGCGATACGGGAACACGTTGTCCGCGCGAGCCGCTGAAGGTCACGTAGATATTCCCGTCCATATCAACCGCCGGACTGGCCACGGGATGCAAGTTGTCTGCGATTTGCATTCCGACTGCGATGGGGAACGGCTGGCTCTCGTGCTCCGACGCGACCACGCGGACCACTCCGCCGTTTGCGCCTTCGGGAACGCGCGCGACCAGCCGCTGCGGACTGGCCAGCGCAAGCGTGCCCTCCGCTTCGCCGAAACGAACCTGCGGTCGCACATGATTGCGCGTGGCAAATCCACTGCCGCGAATTTCCACTTCGCCGCCGGGAATGGCCGCCGCGGGCGCGACGCTTTCAATGCGGGGGATGCCGTTCTTTTCCGTGGACGGGCCTAAACCGAATTTCATAACAGCCTAAAGTGTAACGCGACCTTCAAGAGAATGGCAGCGTAGACTCCGGCCAGCCAATCATCCGCCATGATGCCCCAGCCGCCGCGAAGTTTTTCCAGGTTGCCGATAGGAAAAGGCTTCCAAATATCGAACAGGCGAAAGAGCACGAATCCGGCCAGCAAGTATCGCCAATTCAGCAGGCTCAGCGCGGAATAAATCGCGTACTCCGAAAAATCCATGTGCGCGGAAAGATTGGGCATGGCCAGGGGAATCAGCGGAAGAATCAGCGTAATGTGCTGGCCGGCGACTTCATCAATTACCACAAATTGCGGGTCTTTGATTCCGACGAAATCGGCGGCTTTTCCCGCGCTCCAGACTCCGACGAAGGCCAGAAAAAGAACCAGTAAAATGGCGCAGGTGACCGGAACCACAAGCATGGAATCGTGGATGTTGCCGCCGGGAACCAGAAAGTGATGATCGATGAACGTTCGCTCCACCAGCCGTTGCCGCGAGAACAGATCTCCAACGCTGTGCGGCCGCAGAAAAAAAAGCGAGGTGAGCATCGCCGTGATTACACCAACCAGCGATCCGAAGGTGCCCGGAGCTCTTGGCGCATAGCCCACGCCGAGCGCGGTGGCAATCGCCAGAGCCAGACTTGGTTTTTGTTTCTTGTATTCAGTTGACGGTGTCATCTGGCTTTCGCCGTGCGTCTGTCTCGCGGTCTAGTTCTTCAAGCTCCGCTTCGTCGAAAACCGGATCGGACACTACATATTTCTCGCTGGCCCAGGCACCGAGATCGGCCAAACGGCAGCGTTCGCTGCAAAACGGAAATTCCTTGTGCACCTCGGAGTCCGTCGCTGTTTTACAGATGGGGCAGCGGTGCTTCATGGCGGAATCTTATCCCAAAACGCGCAGCGACGCTCCGGTTGTGATGCGATGGAGCTTTTCGTGCGTGGGAGGTTCGTTGACGAGCGGACGTTTTTCCGGTTGCGGCAGAATTTCCACCACTCGCCCAATTAAATCGTACGCATCGGTCTTGGTGATTTCCACGCGCGCGGCGTCTCCCGTGTCCGCAAACCGGCCGTCGGGCAGTTCGATGTCCGTCAAATAAAATTTGCCGTCAATTTCCGGCGCCATGCCTTGCAGCCGCGCTTCCCAGACCAGCGGATTGTCCTTTGACGGTCCTTCGATCAAAGCCGTTTCAGTACGGCCCTTCCAGCGCTTCAGTTTTTCTCGGGAGATTTTTTTCTGGATGGCCATCAGGCGATGGCGGCGGTCGGTGACCACTTCCGCGGCGACTTTCCCGTCCAGCGCAAAACTTCCGGCGTTATCCACGTCGGAATATTCAAACACGCCCATCCAGTCGAATTGGCCGGCGCGCACGAAATCACAGAGTTCATCAAAATCCTTTTCGGTTTCACCGGGAAATCCCACAATGAACGAAGTGCGCAACGAAACGCCGGGAATTGTCGCCCGGACGCGTTCCAGTAATTGCAAAAATGCGTCGCCGTGCGAGCCGCGCTTCATGCGCGCCAGCATGTTGCGGCTGGCGTGTTGCAGCGGCATGTCCATGTATTTCGCCAGCCGCGGATGCGCGGCAAGCGTGTCCAGCAATTTTTGCGTGACGCGGTTCGGATAAGCGTAGAGAAAACGGACCCAAAGGAGTTCGTCCACATTGGCAAGCGCGGCAAGGAGTTGCGCCAGGCCGTCGCGTAGCCCGAGATCTTCGCCGTAAGACGTGGTGTCCTGGCCAATCAAAGTGATTTCGCGCGTGCCGGCTGCGGCCAGATTTTCCGCTTCGCGCAAAACCGATTCGAAACGGCGGCTGCGGAATTTTCCGCGCAACTGCGGAATGATGCAGAAAGTGCAGGGATGATCGCAGCCCTCGGCGATTTTTATATACGCGGCATGTTTGGGGGTCGTCAGAATCCGCGGCGTCAAGTCGTGATAGAGAAATGCGGGCGGTTCTACGGGAAGCACGCGCAAATCGCCGCGCACCGCTTCCAGGATGCGTTCGACTTCGCCGGTGCCGACGACGGCATCCACTTCCGGGACTTGTTCTAGAATTTGATCGCGATAGCGTTCGACCAGGCAGCCTGCGACGATGAGTTTTTTCGCAGCGCCGAATTTTTTATGCTCCGCCATTTCCAGAATGGCGTCCACGGATTCCTTCTGAGCCGTCTCAATGAAGCTGCAAGTGTTCACTACCAGGATGTCGGCTTCATCCGCGCGCGGCGTCAATTCATAGCCATCGCGCGCAAGAATGCCCATCATCACCTCGCTATCGACGAGGTTCTTCGGGCAGCCCAGGCTGACAAATCCGACCTTTGCCATGGAGAAAATCGCGCCTTATCGCAGTTCTCTATTGTAGCACGCGAGTTGGTGGCGACCCGGTGGCGGGGTGGCGCACTCGGGGCACTAGCCACGACACTGGCAAGACTAGCGAGGAGCTTTTGTCTAGCCGTCATTCCGAGGAGCGCAGCGACGAGGAATCTCTCTTGCGCACAAATCGAAGAGAAGAGAGATTCCTCGCTGCGCGCTCAGAATGACGGCGTACACTAAACGGGGTTTAAAGCGTGGGTTGGCTAGCGAGCGCGCAGTTCGCCACGAATCGTGCCTAGCAATTCCTGCAGGCGAGCAATATCGCACGTGGCGCCGCCAAATCGCGCCAGGGAATAAAGCTGCGTGAACTCTTGCACCATCGGACTTAGTGCCGGTTTTGTGACGGCCGCTGCAAATTCAAACGGAGTTTGCGTTTCGCTGCGCGGATAACCGTGGCGTCCCATCAGGTGCAGCATTTCCGCATACATTCGCGAGGCAACTTGCGAACTCGCCGCTCCGGCGTTTTTGCCGCGAAGTAGCAAGCCGATTTGCAGCTTGCGTAGCAGCTGCTCGATCCGGCCATACCGCAGAGCAGCGAGAATCGCCACCAGCAACAACGGCAGCACGAAGGAGAAACTACCGTGGTGCACCTGCCACATGCTCAGCCGGTTTTTCATGCGCCGCTGTTTTGCAGCGAACCACGTGGCGCCCAGTTCACGCCAGTTGCGTGACTTGGTCTGGAAAGTCTGTGCAAGTACGTTCTGGTGCGCGAAATCGTAGCTGATGACCCAATCGTTCCAGGTGAGTTCGGCCCAGTCGGTGAGTTGCGAGAGGCGCGAAAATAAGCTCGCTGAGATAACGGGAGCGTCCGGCGTGGGATCGAAAACGATCCAGCCGCTTCCTGGAAAGTATGCTTCCACCCAACTGTGTGCATCACTCGCGCGCACAATGTAGTCGCCGCCAAGTTCGTTGAATTCGCCCGGCAGGAAGCCGTTCACTTCGCGCGACGGAATACCCAGCGTGCGAAGCATCACCGTCATCGAAGACGCGAAATATTCGCAATGGCCGGCGCGTGTTTCAAAAAGAAAGTACGCCAGCGGATCTTTTCCGGGATTCCCAGTCAGATCGAGCGTGTAGTTGTATTTGGTTTTCAGAAACGTTTCGAGCGCGGCGGCTTTGTCATAAGGAGTCGAGGCGCGCTGAGTTGCCGAGCGCGCCAGCTCAGGAATCCGCGGATCGACTTCTGGCGGCAGTTGCAAATATGAATCCGTGATCGTCGCCGGATAGTCAGTGCCTGCGGATTCGAGTTGGGCGCGATTCAGCGCAGGCAGTTGCGCAATTCCGGTGTAACGCACGGAGACGAAGTTATGAAACGGATTGATCAGCGAGCCGGCGAAATCCCGGTACAAATAATTGCGTCGGTGGCTTATTCCGCCCGTTTCTCCGGTGAAACTTCCGCGGATGGCCAACATGGTTCCGGCGACGAATAGCGCGTCGGATGCCATCGGTTCTTGCAGCACCGTGAATTGCAGAATTTCTCCACGCGATTCGCCCGGCTTCGGTTTTTCCCGCAGAGCGATCCAACCGTCAGAATTGGCCTGAAGCGTCTCTGAACCACGCTCCGCCGCAGTCCATCGTCTTCCATCAAAATTCGCCAGCGCGTTGCCACGCCAACGCAGCGCCGGATAGTTAACGGGTGAACCGGTTTCGACGCGCAGCACTACCGCTGAACTTTTTTTGATCTGGCCAATTTGTCCGAGTTCCACCTGATCGGTGAAGCCGCTCAGAAGGGTTGGATTGAAGCTGGTTTTGCCGAGATAGCCGGCGCTGACGCGAGGCAAAAGAAAAAACAAAACCGTGCCGCACAGGATCGCTCCCACGGAAACGCCGATGGCTGCGAAGCTTAGTGCGCGTGAGAGTCTCTTTTCTGAGTCGGGCATGGCCGCCGCTGGAGGGACGAGCGCACCGGTTGCACCGCGGCGCAATTCCAGGCCGACATACGTTGCAACGGCAAACAGAAGAAACAGAAAAAACAAAAAGAGAAAAGTGGTGTCTACGGTGAGAACCGCGGAGGCTAGCACCGCCGCAAACGCCAGCATTACCAGGAAATGCGCGTCGCGGTCGGTTCGCGCGCTGTACAGCCGGACCAGGAGCACGAAAATCAGGAAGTGCACCGAGCTGATCAACGCGGCGTAAAGCTGCGGATTCGGCGAGTTCGCAGCAAGACTGCGCGACACAAAAAACATGTCTACTGGAAAGAAAAGCAGATAGCAGAGAACCATGAAGGTGGCGGAACGGGACGTCAGCTCAGGTTGGTGGCCATACCACCAACGGCGTGCACGAAAGAGAACAGCAGCGGTTGCGATAAGCGAAGTGAAAAGATCGATTTTTCCTGTCCCGATAAGGGTGAGGATTGCGGTGAACAGCAAAAGAAAAAGCGAGACGCGGGAAAAACGTTCCGCAGGGAGGAGTTGTGCGATCGGAGGTGACGTGCTGGCAGCCATGGACGAGCTTTTATCGTAACATTCGGCGTCAGCTGGAGGAGTTGCCGCGAACCAATTAATAACGTCAGCGTGCGGTTTTACCAGCGGAGAGATGCTTTAAGGCGGTGCGCGCAATTTTGCGCGTGAGGTTGGAGATGGGGAGGGACTGGATTTCCTGCAGCGGCAAGTATCGCGCACCGGAAATCTTCGGAAGTTGTTTCACACGGATGAGATATGCCGCGATGGAAATGATGCGATAGGTCACGGTATGGCGCACTTTGTCCAATCGCTCGGGACGGATTGATTTTGCAGATCGCACGTTCAATTCGCGATGAAGCAATTGTTCGAGCGCCGGTTGAGAGTTCGCCGGAGCCGAGACGGTCGGGAAATGCCAGAGTTTTGCGACGAGTGAAGGAACGTGATCGTCGGCGTTATTTTTGGTTAGCGCTGTCGGCGGAGGCAAAACGAGAGACCGGTTTTTTGCGTCGAGAAGCACGACGCTGACAAGTTGGACCGAAACCGTGGCACGTTTTTTTCTTTTTTCTGGAAGACTTTCGGCGATGCCGAGTTTCCTGCCTGCGCAAAAAGTTGCGACCGGGCACAGTAGGCATTGCGGCGAGCGCGGAAGGCAAATCGTCGCGCCAAGTTCCATCATGGCCTGATTCCAGTCGCCGGCCGAATCGCGCTCGAGCAATTGGTCCGCGCTGGATTGCAAATCGCACCAGCGTTTTGGTTCACGCAGGTCGCCGCGAATTGCATTCAGGCGCGATACCACGCGCGCGACGTTGCCATCCAACACGGCATGTTCGTCATCGAAAGCGATACTGAGAATTGCGGACGCGGTGTATTCGCCGATTCCGGCGAGTGCCAGGAGTTCTTCGCGCTGCCGTGGAAATTTGCCGGAATGTTTTGCAACGATTTGCTGGGCGGCTTTTTGTAAATTGCGTGCGCGACTGTAGTAGCCGAGGCCTGACCACAGGCGCAGCACTTCCTCCTGCGGAGCGGCCGCCAGCGATTCTACATCTGGAAATCGTGCGAGAAACTTTTCGTAATAGGGGATAACCGCGGCAACGCGCGTCTGCTGCAGCATGATTTCTGAAATCCAGATCCGATAAGGATCGCGATTCTTGCGCCAGGGCAGGTCGCGTTGGTAGCTGCGAAACCAGCTCAACAGGGATTCGCGCAATTGTTGCAGTTCGACGCTGTCCAATTAGCTACCCACGACGATTACTCCCTGCCTATGCGACAGTTGAGATTCTGACAACATTTGCGTTGGCTTGCGAGAGGCAGAATCGAACGCTGCGAGAAATGCCGGCAAACGTCACTGGCGGATTTCTTCAAGCGATTCCAGGAAAATTACGTAGGAAGAATGCCACAGTTCAGCGGGAATGGTGCCGCGCGGACGGCTGGTGACGATTACTTTGAAGAGATCGGGCGAAGCAGCGAGGTCCTGCAGGAGCGCGTCTTGCGCTTCGGTTGGCTGCGACTGGGCCACCGCCAGGTGCCGCAGGATCGCAAAGATAATTTCTTCCGCGGGAGCGAGGCTGGTTTCGATACCGACACTGCGAAATTGCAGGAAGGCGTTGCGCTCGTAAAAATGCCAGGCGATTCCGGCGCAGGTGGCCACGGCGCGCTCAAAACGTTCGTTTGGCATTGTTTTGTTGATTGCAGGCGGTTCGCCCGGATGCGGATCGAGAACCAGCAGCACCCGGAAATCGTCTTCGCGCGCGAATTCGCGAACCATTAGAGAGCCGGCGCGCGCAGACGCCTTCCAGTGCACATGGCTGGCGCTGTCGGTCGGAACGTATTCGCGCAATGCGTGCAGATCCTGTCCGCGGCCTTTGTGGTAGCTTTCGATGCTGCCTTCAATGCCGGGAAAAATTTCCCTGAGCTCGGAATCCGATTCGACGCTGGGATAGACCAAGGCTTCGGATTTCAGCGCGACGCGGCGGGACTTTTGCAGAAATCCAAACGGAAAGCGCGTGACGATGCGAAACGCATCTTGGACGTGTAATCCGCGTTTCAAGAAAGTGACAGGAACGCTCTGCTTCATGCTTTGCTGGCGCGGGAGATACGGAAAGAAGACCGGAGTTTCGAGCAACGCCGCTGCCGGAGAATTTTGGGGAACGACGGCTTCGACGCGTAATGCGAGTGATGGCAGTGTCAGCTTGGCGTTGATTAGCTCCACGCTGGCGCGCACCGTTTGCCCGGCGAAGATGTGTTCGGGAAGCCCGATGCGCAGATCAATTCCAGCGAGGGAAATGGAAGAAAGAATTCCCGACATTAGAATGACGGATACGAGACAGGAGAGGATGAGGAACAGAAGATTGTTGCCAGTGTTGAGGGCGGCGAGGGCTACGAGCAGCGTGGCGCCAAAATAGAGCCAACCGGCGCGACTGATTTTGTATTCGACTTTTTGCCCGATCCAGCGAAGTGGTGTGCGCTTGGCCAGAGTGGGTACGAGTGTGACGGCTACCCAGCCGGCAATTGCGAGTGCAAAGAGCGCGGAGCTGGCCGCTACGCCGAGGTTGCCGAGTTCGGCGGCGGCGCCGGAATAGACGGCGAGGAGGAGTGCGACGCCGAGTGCGGCGATGGAGAAGAAGAAGGCGCGGACGGAGGGGCGGTCGGCTTTCGCCCAGAGTTGCGCAAGGGTGGAGGTAGTCGGCGGCATTTGGAGTGCGTTAGCAATCGAAGAGAGATTCCTCGTTTCGCTCGGAATGACGGCCTTTTAGAGCGGGACGCGGACGGAGTCTACGATTTCGCGCAGGGCGGCTTCGGTGGCCTCGGATTTTTTTTGTAGCGAAGCGTGGCGCGCGCTGGCTACTACGCGGTGCGCGAAAACGGAGACGGCCAATTGTTTGAAGTCGTCGGGCACGCAGTAGTCGCGGCCTTCGAGGAAAGCGCGGGCCTGCGCGGCGCGTTGCAACATCAATGTGCCGCGTGGGCTTACGCCTAGCGCCAACTGGTCGGAGTTGCGTGTGCGATTGACAATTTCGAGAGCGTAGTCGTGCAGGCTGGCGTCTACTTTTACGTGAGTGACGGATTCCTGCATGGCGAGGACTTCGCTGACGTCGGCGACCGGCTCGAGAGTTTCGATTGGATTGTCGAAGGCGCGGCGGCGCAAAATTTCGCGTTCGGTTTCGTGCGATGGGTAACCCATTTTTATGCGCATGAGGAAGCGGTCGAGCTGCGATTCGGGAAGCGGGTAAGTGCCGTGATGTTCGACGGGATTTTGCGTGGCAATGACGAGAAAAGGTTGTGGCAGCGGATGCGTTTTGCCGTCCACGGTGATTTGCGCTTCGTTCATGGCTTCGAGCAAAGCTGATTGCGTGCGCGGCGTCGTGCGGTTGATTTCGTCGGCAAGAACAATGTTGGCGAAGAGCGGGCCGGGGCGGAATTCGAATTCGCGTGCATCGGGTTGATAAACGCTGACGCCGAGTACGTCGCTAGGCAAAAGATCGGAAGTGAATTGCACGCGCTGAAAACTGCAATGGAAAGACTTCGCGAGGGCTTGCGCCAGAGTGGTTTTGCCGACGCCCGGAACGTCTTCAATCAGCAAGTGGCCGCGCGCGAAAAGAGTGATTAGCGCGAGCTGAATGGCTTCTTCTTTGCCGTAAATGGCGCGCGCGATGGAACGCTGTAACTGCGAAACGATTTGAGAGGTAGCGGCCGGCATTGGTTGAAAACCCCGGATAATCCTGTTACAAAAGAAAGGCTGCGCTGCGATTTCGTTTGATGCAATCGAACGATTCGAGGAGCAGTCCACCCGTTCCATACGGGCGATTAGCTCAGCGGTTAGAGCGCTCGCCTCACACGCGAGAGGTCAAAGGTTCAAATCCTTTATCGCCCACCACTTTCTTGACTTCCCATTCTCCCACGTACGACTTTGCGGCGCAGGAATGATGTGAGTTCTGTGCTGAATCTGCTATTTCGTGGGTGATTGAAAAGTCCCCATTAGCCAGTTCAAGAGCGCGACCTGAAGGGCGATCCGGCGGTCTGAGTAGGTATGATCGCTCTCGATGTAAGCCTCAGCAACGTGAGTGTTTCCAGCCTTTGCCAGCGCTTCGACCATTGCGTGATTGTGCGATCTGTTACGGTCATCCGATTCCAGAATAAGGACAGGGCGATTTCTGATTGCATCAGCGTAGTCAACATAGTTCCATCTTGCAGCGTTTTCCTCTGCCTCCTGCTGCAGTCCCGCGGGCGTGGTGCCCGCGAGGCGGATCGAAGCCGAGGGAAAGGTGTCCACGCGGTGAGTCTCTTTCGCGCCGGTCATTGTCTCGCCGATATTCCATGCGGAGATCATGACCAGGCCCGCGACATCTGGATCGTGAGCGGCGGCATAAGCCACCATGAATCCGCCCATACTGTGTCCCACTAGAACAATTTTCCTTGCATCGATGCGGTATTTCTTACTGTTTTCGGGATCCCTCAAGAATTCGAGCGATATCTGTGTGTCTTCGATCGCGTTGGAAAAAGAGAATTTTCCGTCGCTGCCCCAAGAGCCTCGGTAGTGAGGAACGAAGACATTCCAGCCAACGCGGCGCGCGGCATAGGCGAGGTCTAGATTTTTTTCATTGCCGGGAAACCCGTGCATCAAGAGAATCGTAGGATGCGGTCGCTTGCCAGAGGCCAGGAAGAGCACAGTATTAAGCCGTGAGCCGTGGCTCATGATGTTGGGTGCCTCCAACGCCGCAGGGAATTCTTTGTCTGATGGCGGATCGGTATAGATGGCAACGGGAGTTTGCTGAGCTCCTGCGACGGTGGAGTACAAAAACACCAGAGTGCAAGAAAGCAGAGTGAAAATGTTTCTCGGCATAGCGATAGCTTGGCGCAACCTAGGCCGTTTTGTATAGTGACGTGATGTCAATCCTATTGCGGACAATTGAATTCTTGGGCCTGGGATGTTGGCTCGGCAGCGATGTGTTTTTGAGTTTTGTGGTGGCGCCGGGGGCGTTTTCGGTGCTGGCTAGCCGGGATCAGGCTGGGGCGATTGTTGGGTATTCGCTGACACGGATGCACTGGATGGGAATTGTTTGCGGGGTGGTGATTTTGCTGGCTCGTGTTTTAAGGATTCGCAGTTTGACTGATTTGGTGGCACCAGTCGCTTTGTGCGTGATGTTGATGATTTTACTGACGGTGATTTCCCAGGTGGCGGTCAGCCCTAAGATGGCGTTGTTGCGGGAGCAGATGGGATCGATTGAGGCTACTGCAGCGGGGAGTCCTTTGCTGGCGGAGTTTGCGCGACTGCATACGACTTCAGTTGGACTGGAGAGCGGGGTGTTGCTGGCGGGGATGGCCGCGTTGTTTTGGATGGTGAAGGAAGCGGCGCGGCGGTAGTGGGGCGGGTCCAGTTGGACGATGTGGCCGCCCAATATAAGTCGCTAGGGAGGTGCTAGACCTGAGCATTTGTTGGAAGCGCCAAATGGCGGTGCGGGCCACGCCGTGCACTGCCCCCGCGAAGGCGGGGCAGGCAAGAGTGACTGTGCCACCCACCCACCCACCCACAGAGGTTAGCCGGAACATTGGGTTGGCACTTGCGGAAGACGACGAACGTAGAGGTGCCCAGAAAGTATTCTATCGCGGATGTCCATATGGTCAGCGAGGATTCTTGTGTTTTGGTTTGGCGCGGGTTGGCTTGGATTTCTTAGACTTGCGGCGAGATGGGGCTGGTTTGCTGCGTTTGCGCTTC
>WNFR01000253.1_pt1 | contig 71256 bp, 62 predicted proteins | sample 5400221 | NCBI WGS metagenome assembly WNFR01 (sample SAMN13153357, study PRJNA577476) | soil metagenome | isolation source: 40 cm soil under Madrone tree | place: USA:California | collected 2016-06-14
ATGGCGGCGGGGGGCTTGGGATCAAAGAATCGGATAGTCTTCCTGAATCGGAGAGCATTGACATGAGACCTTTCTTTCCCGCCCTCATACATTAAACTATTGGGAGGTCGGTGTCTCAGTCACGTTGACACAGAGGGTGGGCTTGTAACATTTTCTGAACTCTTCAGCCAAATTAAATACGGCTGCGGGCGAATTGGGGTTGGCTCTATATTCTTTTGTGAGCTTGGCTTCATGGAAGCAAAAGCCAGAAACATCAAGAACTAACTTCTTCTTGATTTGCGACGGACCGCCTTCAGTAAGGAGATCTACGCCTACAGTCCTATTCATAAGAGCTTTCAATTCAGACATGGGTATCCCGAAGTTAAGGTTCTGACCAATGTTCAATGTGCCGACAGCGATAGCGATGACTCCACCGGATTTATCCAGGATTGGACCTCCGCTGCTCCCAGGTGAGATGGGAGCTGTAATCTGGAAGTAGCGATTGCCAGAGATTTGTCGGATGCCACTAACAACCCCTTGCGAAAACGTACCTTCGAGTCCCGCAGGATTCCCGACCGCATATACTTCGTCTCCCACCGCTACTTGAGAACTGTCTCCTATTAAGAGGGGAGCGGCTTTAAGCCCAATTACTTTGAGCAGTACTAAGTCTTTCTTACTGTCGGTTGCCAGTATCTTTTCAACCCGATATATCTCCTTCTTTTCTACAATCTTGACATAGAGTCGATAGGCTCCTCGAATCACATGGTAGTTCGTGGCCACAACAGTATCTTGCACACAAAATCCACTGCCCAAAGACACTGCTTTCCCTTTACTATTTTCCGAAACTATTAATACGACAGAGGGAGATGCGTATTCAGCAATATCTCGTGGAGACTGGGCCATTGCGGTCGAGACGAGGGCAATAGACAAAGCAAACAATGCACAGGTGATTTTCAACCATTGCATAGCGTGACATTCGATCATCGGAACATCCGTGAGAGGCTAGAACCTCTCGAAAACTTGAATAACTTAGCCGATGCAAGCAAACAATTCAATATTTCTCTGTATTTGTATTCCTACTTGGAGAAGCGGTAGGATGAGCAACCCAGCATATTGCTTGACCCGGGCTGGCAAGCAGGTGAACGGTCGTGAACTCGAAGTAGTGAAACTGCGTCTCGCCAAAGAAGCGTATTTAATGCACGCCTGAGCCGCAGGAATAACTCCCACGTCCGGTTCTTAGCGAGCCGGGTCAGTGGATCGTACGCGGATACGCGACGATCCTAAATCGGTAGGGCTATGTAGATGATGATGATTTCCGGGCGAATTGAATGGAAAGCGATTTGTGCTCGGTTCGATGACTTACGGCGAGCGTGTGAATTATTCTATCAATCGATTCAGACATACTCACAGGATTCTTACGGCGTATCGAAGAATGTACTACTTCCCCAAGCGGAGGTGTTATATGATTGCCTTAAGGCTTATCGGCACAAGTACGCCAGCAACTTGCCCTCTCAGGCTATTGATGCACTCGACCGCTTCCTCAATGAGTCCGAACGTGTGTTCAAAAGTCCAGTACCAAGCGGTGGGTTTACTCGGCGCTTGCCCGTTGTTCAGGCTCGCTTAGCAGCATTGGCTTCGGTCAAGAGCGAATTGGAATTCTGTTTATCCGGCCTAGAGGACCAGATCAGAACGGCGGCGGAGAGAGCTTTCCTGCATCTCCAGAGATGCATTATCGCAGATCCGGATTATCGCAAGCGGTGGAAAGCGGCTTTCAAAAAAGGTGAGAGAGTCTGTGAGAAGCTTGGTGCAGTACACCTTCTATGGCACGGAGTCTGGGCCTTCAAGGTTAGCGCTGAGGGAGGGCGGACGGATTTAGTCATGGAAACCCGAATTGACAATTCAACAGAGCCTAGTGACGTCTCGGTTGGACTCGTACTTACAGAGTGGAAATGTTCGGCGTCAAAGGCAGAGGCGAAAGAAAAGTATAACGAAGCGCTGAGACAGGCTTCTTTGTACTCACGAGGAATTCTTGGGGGCACCGAGCTTGCCAGTCCAAGGTATATCGTTGTTGTCACAGATGACTTCGCACCAGCCATTTCTGATAACATTGAAGGGAACGTGACCTATAGATTCATAAATATCGCGGTTGACCCGAGTGTGCCATCGAGAGCAGCCCGCAAGAGCGCCTGACGATGCGCCTCGCCGTTTCTCATAGTCTTCGGCTCCGGCGCGTGCGGGAAGTTAGGCCTCAAACATGATGCGATCATCGCCAAACCACTCGCACGTGGCCATCGACCGGGCGCGTGTTTCGTTGATAATAGATCTCAAAGGCGGTAGAAGAGTCACCAGTCCAAGCCGTGGTAGCTCGTTTCCTTGGTGCCGAGTGGAACCGAAGCTCAACGATGGGGAACTGCCGAATTGATGAATGGATGGGTTGCGGAGCCAGAAGTAGGCGACAGCCCCGATCGTGCCGCGCCAGACTTCCTTTTGTAGCGATCGCAAATCCGCCGATACGAATCCGGTAGAAAGCGATCTCGCGAATGCGAGTCGATCCATGAGCTGATAAGTCGGTCCCGGAAAGATGGATTCAAGGACCTTAGCATGTGAGGGCCAGCGCCCCTTCATCCTGCGCAGCTGGCGGATCATCTGGGATGGATGGATAAGTGAGAAGTACGGGACCGGTTCGTGGGCGGACAGGGCGTCTACAAAGTTCTCACCTACGCCCTTCCGAGGGTAATGGAGCCATTGGGCGAAGCTATCGATATACGTGAGGCAGAGCGTGAGCGCCTCCGTGTCGTAACCGCCATTTTGCAGTTCGTTCAGGTAGTCGACGCGTTGCAGCGCGCGACCAAAGAAAGCGCTCATTGCTTCGGTCTTGGCCGCAGCATCGCCTGGGTTTGCCGGACGTGGCACCTGCACCCCTTTTCTCGCTCGACACTAGAGATAAATTCGATTGCCGTTCCCGCAGTCGGAGTCATTTTGCACTGGCTATGTTACGACTTGAGGATAAAATGATCAAGGCAACATGCTTATGCTGTCAACATGCTTATGCTCGCTGTCAGACGGCAGCTCGGGGGTTGGGCATGGAATATTGCAATTCCATAACTCGGGCGAAGCAGCCAAAATGTGAGCGGAAAGATCAGCCCCGGCAATTTGGAATTCAATCTTCAGTTCTGATAGCCGCCTTCCGTTTCCCGCTACTGGCGAAGCATCTCCATCAGCCCAGACGCGGCACTAACGCTGCATCGCTTTCTTCCTCTTTCAACCTTCGTGTCGCACTTCTTGACGGCGCGCAAGCTGCGGGGATACGCATCGCTTTGATCCCTGGTCCGCAATCCCAACAAGATGGCTTGAGGCGAGACCTTCAGGGCTACCTCCGATGGCGGTGCTGACGACGTGATGCGCGAGCCAAATCGTTGCGCAAAGCCGACCCGTTTGTGCTAGCATGCCCCTACCTCGAAGTTGACCCCCAGCGTTGACCTCGAAGAGCGCCCAGGGACATCCAATGACCGTTGATGAGTTCCAGCACGCGTTCCAATCTGAAATCAAAGAACTCCTTGCGCGCATCCAGCGGCGTTACTCGGTCAGCGACGCCGAGGTGACTACCGCCGTGCACGCCTCCGCTAAGAAGTATCTTGCAGACACCCTGGATCAAACCTCCGGCAACCCCGGGCCGAGCGCCGAGTCGCGTAAGGCCGCCGGCGAGTTCTTATCGTCGCTCAACGCTGACGATCTGTGTCTGGCGACGGCTTGCGCGAAGGGCGACGACGCTGCGTGGGAAGACTTCTTTCGCGACTACCGCAGCTACATGGTCAGCGTCGCGCGCACGATGACCCAGGATGCGGGCGCGGCCGAGCAACTGGCGGATTCGACGTTCGCTGAGTTGTACGGACTGCGTGAATCGGGAGGCGCAAGGGTCAGCAAGTTTTCGTTTTACTCGGGTCGAGGCTCGTTGCGTGGCTGGCTTCGCGCGGTGGTCTTTCAGTTGTCGGCCGATCATCACCGTCAGTCCAGCCGGTTGGTTCAGACCGAAGAGCCGGAGGATATGGATCGCCTCGCTCACGCGGCTGAGAAGCCGGAACGCCGAACCACGACGGACCTCGATTATGTGCGCGATCGCTATCGCGATGCGGTGGTTGCTTCGCTTCGACGAGCGATATCGGACCTCGAGCCCCGCGAGCGGCTGCTGCTGGCTTATTACTATTACGACGAGATGACGCTGCGCGAGATCGGGCATTTGTTCGAGGTGCACGAGGCGACTATCAGCCGCTGGCTGACCAAGGTCCAGAAGCGCATCCGAAAGCTGGTTGAGAAGGGGTTGGCACGGGATCATCGGTTCAACCGGCGCGAGGTCGCCGAGGCCATCGAGCTTGCGGCCGAGCAGATGGACATAACCGTGGGAGACTACCTTTTGGAGTCGGTTCCGGCGGACCGCAAACGCGAACAGCCCGTCCAGAGCCCCGGTGGTGCAGTCATCCGAAGATGATCGAAGAAAACCGCGCAAGTGCATTGCGCGTTGACGTTCTACAGTTGGAGATGAGGGTGAAGGGATGAAGTTTTTTGGGCAAGCTAAAGATGGGGGGATCGATGACCTGCTTCGAGCTTATGTCTCGAGGCCCAGCAACCCTCATCAGAAGTGTACTGATTTCGACCCCGATCGGGCCAATGCTTACATCGAACGAAGCTTGACGGGCGCTTCGCGTTTGCATTACGAAGAGCATCTGTCCGAGTGCGCGGCCTGCCGGAAGAACGTTGTTGCGCTGGTGCGATTGGCCGAAGCTGAGACCGCAGGCTCTGGGGTTCCCGCTCGCGAGGTGCCTCGATTCACCTTGCTTTCCGGTGCGAAGCAGATGTTCGGCGCGTTGTCTCAGCCCCAGTGGGCGATGGTCGCAGCGGCGGTCATCGTGGCCGCGATAAGCGTGCCGCTGCTTCTGACACGCAGCGAAAGTCAAAAGGCATCGCTTGCGGTCGCCGAGCCGTCTGCCAATGAACAGGCTCGAAGCGCCGGCGCCCCTGTCAGTCCTATGGCAAATCCAACCTCAGAAAGCGCCGCTCCTTCGCTCGTGTCGGCCTCTAAACCGCGTGAGAAGAGCGACGACAAGAATGACGTTCTAGCGAAGAAGGCGTCCGCTGCTTCGAATACCTCGGACGCGCCTGCCGGAGTCGGAGGGGTAGCTGACGTCTCGAAGAAACTCGAAGTCTCGGATGCGGTTCAACCGGTCGACGAGCGGCGCAAATCGGAGGGGAAGGTAGCTCAGGCCCTGGCGCAGGGCGGCGCGGCGCCCACGTCTCAGGTCACGAAGAACGATTCGGATCAGGGCCGACAGCAGCAACCCGAGAAGGACTCAACCCAGCAACCAAGCGAGTCCAAGGCTGCGCGCGCTGATCAGCAGAGCAACGAGAAGGAAAAGACGGCAAGAGCCGAAGAGGCCGCAGCGCCTCCCTCTCCACCTTCGACTTCAGAAGCAGCGCGCGGAGCTATGAAGCGATCCGCGGCCAAGCTCTTGTTGCGTGACAGCAATGCCGGCACTGAATCAGTTCGGGCGGAACAAAAGGAATTCAAGGGCAAGAAGTTCTCGTTCAGAGACGGCGCGTGGACCGACAAGGAGTTCGACCCTAACAAGGATCTGCCGGTCGTCACGATCGTCCGCGACAGCAATACGTACAAGGAACTAATCAGCAAACGGGCTGGCCTGAGATCTATTATGGAGCGCTTCACGGCGGCCGAGCGCGCGATCATCGTTTACAAAGGCACAGTGTATAAGCTGATTCCGCAGTAGAGCGCCTGGTGATCGTCTTAGAAATTGTGTGAAGAGTCTGACACCCCCAACTTCAGTTGGGGGTTCTTTAATTTCGGCCTACGTCGAAGCTCCCGCTCTCTCCCTCGTTGTTACTCTTTTCTCGCGTCGCGAGGGAAGAGAGAGGGACCTGCTGCCTCGACGTAGGCTGACGCTAAAGAGGGAAGAGAGAGGGACCTGCTGCCTCGACGTAGGCTGACGCTAAAGATCCCCCAACTGAAAAGTTGGGGGTGTTGCGGGAGTTTTCACACAGTCCCTCACAACGTGGGTATCGACAGACTCGGGTATCGACAGCCTCGGGTATCGACAGATTCGGGTATCGACAGACTGAGTATAGACAGACTTCAGTTTATCGCCGTAAGCCGGTACGACGACGACAAACTGAAGCTTGTCGGACAACCGCAGATTTCCATCCATTGAGCACTCCGGTTAGGATATGCATATATGCACCGCTTTCGCGATCAAGCGTCCAGATATCCGCGTCCTCGAAAGGATCACTGACGAATGAGTGACTATCCGGCTCGTTATGAATCCGACATCTTATTGCGCGATGGATCGTCCCTCCACCTGCGCCCGATCAAACTCGACGACGTGAACGCGTTGTTGGAATTCCATAAGCGACTCTCGCCACGCAGCGTCTACTTTCGTTTCTTCAGCCCGCTACCTGAACTGAGCGAAGAGAGAGCCAGAGTGCTCGCCAGCGTCGACTACAACGACACCTTCGCGCTGATCGGTGAGCTTGCAGGGCGGCTAGTCGGCGTAGCTCGCTATTACCGCGACGAAAAAGCTCACGACCGCGCTGAAGTTGCTTTTCTCATAGAAGACGCGTTGCAGGGACGCGGCATCGCCACCCGCATGCTCGAACGCCTGGCCGAGATCGCGCGAGAAAAGGGCGTCACGACATTCGATGCTTATGTGCTCGGCGACAATCGCAAGATGATGGACGTGTTCATGCATACGGGCTTCGCGGTCGAACGCAGGCTCGATGGCGGAGTCTTCCAGGTGAGTTTCCCGATCACTCCGACTCCGGAGTACGAAGAGAAGGCCGCGCTTCGGTCCCAGATGGCGGCGCGCGCTTCAATGAAGGCTTTCTTCGAGCCTCAATCGATCGCCGTCGTCGGCGCGGGACGCAAGCGCGGAGGAATCGGCGCTGAAGTTTTTCACAACCTGGTGGCCGCCGGCTTTCAAGGCGTCGTTTATCCGGTCAACAAAAACGCTCGCGTAGTTGGATCGGTGACCGCTTATCCGCGAGTCACTGATATTCCGGGCGAAGTCGATCTCGCAATTGTCGTCGTGCCGGCCGAAGACGCCGCCGGCGTTGTCGACGACTGCATAACGAAAGGCGTGCACGGAATCGTGGTCATCAGCGCCGGCTTCGCCGAGACCGGAGCAGAAGGCCGCGCGCGAGAGGCCAGCCTCCTTGAAAGAGTGAGAGACGCCGGCGTTCGCATGATTGGTCCCAATTGCATGGGCATCATCAACACCGATCCGGCGGTGGCTCTGAACGGGACCTTCTCGCCGGTGTATCCGCCCGAAGGCCGCGTCGCGATGTCGACTCAAAGCGGCGCGCTGGGGCTCGCGATTCTCGATTACGCCCGACGGTTGAACCTGGGCATCTCGACTTTCGTTTCGGTGGGCAACAAAGCGGACGTCTCGAGCAACGACCTGATTCAGTACTGGGCCGAAGACCCGCGCACCGAGGTGATCCTGCTTTACCTGGAGAGCTTCGGCAATCCGAGAAAGTTTGGCCGCATCGCAAAGCGAATCGCGCAAAGCAAACCCATCGTCGTCGTCAAGTCAGGCCGCTCGCGCGCAGGCGCTCGCGCGGCTTCGTCGCACACTGGCGCGCTCGCGACAACGGACGCGGTGGCCGGAGCGTTGTTCCGCCAGGCTGGAATCATACGCACAGACACGTTCGAGGAGCTTTTCGATGTAGCGAATCTGCTGGCGCATCAACCAGTGCCCGAAGGGGTTCGCGTAGCGATACTAACAAACGCGGGAGGTCCTGGAATTCTCGCGGCGGACGCTTGTGAGGCCCAGGGCCTCGAGCTGCCTATGCTGGGAGACGCGACGATTGCCGAACTCAGGTCGTTCCTCCCGGCGACTGCCAGCGTAGCCAACCCCGTGGATATGATTGCGTCGGCAAGCCCGGAGCATTTTCTCAAGGCTATTCGGACGTTGCTCGCGGATGAACATGTCGACTCGCTTATTGTGATCTTTATCCCGCCGTTGGTTACCGATCCCGAAGCGGTCGCGGCTGCGATTGTGGAAGGAGCGAAGGACGCCAGGGGCAAGCCGGTGCTCGCAAACTTCATGAGCGCGAAAGGCGCGCCCGACATTCTTCGCAACATTCCCAGCTACGGATTTCCCGAGTCTGCTGCGTCAGCGCTTGCGAAAGTGACTGCTTATGGCGAATGGCGCCGGAAGCCTTCAGGAACCGTGCCAACATTCAATGACATCCGCGGCGACGATGCGAAAGCGGTCGTTGAAAAGGCACTCGGGCGCGGCGGCGGATGGCTCAGCCCGGTCGAGATCGGCGAGTTGTTTGGCGCAGTGGGCATTCCAGTCGCGAGGTCCCGGCTGGTGTCCACCCTTGACGATGGATTGAAGGCGGCCGCGAAGATAGCTTTTCCTGTAGCCCTCAAAGCCACCGGCCCGGCAATCATTCACAAGACTGAAGTCGGCGGCGTCGCGCTCAAGCTGACTGACGAAACCGCGCTGCGCCACGCGTATGACGACATGGCCACGCGGCTGGGAGCTGACCTCACGGGCGTGATCGTCCAGGAGATGGTAGCAGGCGGAGTTGAGGTAGTCGTTGGAGCAACGCTTGATATGACGTTCGGGCCTTTGGTGTTGTACGGCAGCGGTGGGATCCTGGTCGAGTTGCTGAACGACGTGGCTTTTCGCATCAACCCGCTGACCGGCGCCGACGTACGGGAGATGATAAATGAAGTAAAAGGTTCGGCGTTGCTGAGAGGCTATCGCGGATCGCCCCCCGCGGACGAGGCCGCTCTCTCGGAGATTATCTTGCGAGTCTCCGCGCTGCTCGAAATATGCCCGCAGATCCAGGAGATGGATGCGAACCCGGTAAAGGTCCTCGAGAAGGGAGCGATCGTAGTCGATGCGCGTGTGCGCGTGGATCGGTTGGTCGAACCGCCCCCGACTCGGCGGATTGCTTATTGAAAACTGAAACAGGACCAATGGGACTTATTGGACCTATCCCATCTTCGACGTGTGCTCGGGTTTGATCTTATACAGCACCCGCACTTCGCCTGATTGACGGTACGGATAGGTGTCGACCCCCATATACTTCTTAGCCATCTTGTCGATATGCTGATCCGCGCCTTCCTGGGTTATCTCTTCAACGCGGCCGCGCACTTCCATATAGCGATAAGGGTTATCCGGGTCCTGTATCGATAGCGCGACTGCGCGGTTGCGCTCCATGTTCTTGTCCTTCCGCCGGCCACGCGCCGAGTTGACCAGTATGTGTTTTCCGTCGTAGTCCACCCATACCGGTGTCACTTGCGGAGTGCCGTCGGCGTTTAACGTCGCCAGGTGTGCGAATGCCTTCTTCTGAAAAAGGTCGAGGTATTTCTCTGGAATTACGTCAGCCATTTATTCCTCCTTGAGCGTTGATTGATCATCAAACCAGCCGCAGTGGCGAGCGAGAATTTGCGTCCACTAGATTTTGACCGACGCGCCCCGATTTGTGAAGGGGGATGAGTGATGCGTGAAACGTGAAGGAGGCTCGTGGTCGGGAATGGTGGCTTGCCCCCGCTCTGCTTCGCAAAAATAATCATTGACTGACAGAACAGGAGCGGGGGGCAAGCCACCCTTCCCGACCACTAGCCTTCTACACGTTTCACGTTTCACGAGTGATCTCGACCGGAAGCCCGTCTCCCCAGCCATACTTCTCGCGAGCCAGCCGTTGGGCAGTCAGCCACGTCGGCCGATCGCGTTCACCGTCTAACACTCGAGCTGTCGCCTCGAACTGTTGAGCCCCGAGACGCACGTGCACTCGCGGGTTGCGCTCGATGTTCTTGACCCACTGCGCGTCGTGAAACTGCTCGGCCAGAATGTAGAGCTTACCTTTCGATTCTACAAACCATATCTCGATCTCGCGCGGCTGTCCCGTGATGCGGCCAATGGTGGTCAGGTACAGGTACTCGAGCGGCGAAGGCTCTTTTCGGTTTGCCATTGCTCCTCCGCTGGAAAGCGCAGGGCAACATCGTGAACGCCCTGATCGCTAACGGGTCAGTGTAGGGGCGGTCCCTACATGATCCGCTTCCAGATTATCAAAGCGCGGTGTGGTTGACGACCATCCGTGCGCGCCCGTAACCTGACCAAAGAGGAGCAAGGAGTATGAGCGAGGAAATGCGGCTTGATGCATTGGCGATAGGCGCGCACCCCGATGATGTCGAGTTGGCTTGCGGCGGGACGCTGTTGAAGCTGGCCTCTCTCGGTTATCGAGTCGGGGTAATGGACATGGCTCGCGGAGAAATGGGGACGCGCGGCTCGGGAGAGATTCGCGCTCGCGAGGCGGAAGCTGCGTCACGCGAGTTGAAGCTCGTGGTGCGCGATAATCTGGAACTTCCAGATGGTCACATCTGGCTGACTGAAGAGTCTCGCGTCAAGATGGTCCGCAAGATTCGCCTCTACCGCCCGCGAGTGATCTTCACGCACTACTGGGAGGACCCGCATCCGGATCACGTTCACACCAGCCAGATTGTGCGCGAGGCCGCTCACGTTGCCGGCCTTGCAAAGTACGACGCCGAGGCAGGCCAGGAGAGATTTCGCCCGCAGACCGTCGCGCACTTTATGTTCCCACGCACCGCCGCGCCAACCTTCGTGGTGGACATAAGCGAGTTCGCGGAGCAGAAGCATCGAGCGGTAAGCTGCTATCGCTCGCAGCTCTACGACCCCAACAGCAAAGAACCGGAGACAAATCTCAGCTCCGAAGCGTTCCTGCGCCGAGTTGAAGCGCGTCAGCGATTCTACGGATCGCTGATCGCGGTCGAGCACGCCGAAGGATTCATCGTGCGCGAAGCCCTGAACGTTCACGACCCCGTCGAGCTCCTCTCGAGAAAGATGAACATGTACTCGTGAATATTGGCATCACTTGCTATCCATCATACGGCGGGAGCGGCGTGGTCGGCGCCGAGCTGGGATTGGAGCTCGCAAAGCGCGGGCACTCGATCCACTTCATAAGCTACGCTCCCCCAATGCGATTAGACGGCGGGCAGTGTCGAGAGCGCATCCATTTTCACGCAGTCGATATGTTGAGCTACCCGCTGTTCGAGTACCCGCCTTATACCGACGCGCTCGCATCGAAGCTGCTCGAAGTAGCTTCCGCCAAACATCTCGACCTTATCCACATGCACTATGCGATACCACACTCGGTGAGCGCCTATCTCGCGCGCGAGATGCTCAAGCCCACTCGTTATCTGCCCATAGTCACGACTCTTCACGGTACTGATATCACCCTTGTCGGTCGAGACCCTTCTTTTTTGCCGATCACCCGGTTCGGCATAGAGCGGTCCGATGCCGTCACCGCGATCTCCAACTATCTGCGCGACGCGACTCACGAGACGTTTTGCACCGGCTGCGACATCCAGGTGATCTACAACTTTATCGACTCGGACTACTATCGCCGCGAGCCAAGCGAATCGGTCCGCAACTCCCTGGCGCCGAACGGCGAGAAGATCATTCTTCACGTCTCTACGTTCAGACCGATCAAGCGTATCACTGACTGCATTGAGATAGTCGCTAGGATAAGGGCCCTTGAAGTCGGCCCTGGAAGCCAGTCCGGCGTCAGACTGGTGATGTGCGGAGACGGTCCGGAACGCGCTGATGCTGAAGCGCTCGCCGCGAAGTTGGGGATTGCCGACTCAGTTACGTTCGTTGGCAAGCAGCCTCAATCGCAAGTACGCGAGTACCTTTCTGTCGCCGACTTGTTGTTGCTGCCGAGCCAGTCCGAATCCTTCGGCCTCACCGCGCTTGAGGCGATGGCCTGCGAAGTGCCGGTCATAGCAACGCGCGTGGGCGGGATCCCTGAACTGGTCGAGGACAAAGGCTGCGGCTACTTGTTTGAGATTGGCGACGTGGATGGAATGGCCGCGGCGTCCCTGCGAGTGCTCAGCGAGGATGCGGAGCGCGAACGCCTGGGAAGAAGAGGGCGTGAGATTGCCGTGTCGCGTTTCAGAACCGAGAAGATCATTCCGCAGTACGAAGAACTCTACAGCAGAGTAATTCGAGAAAGCCCTGCATAGGAGTCTCAGATGAAGCGAACCACTTTTCGAGCCGGCGTGATTGTATTTCTACTCACGAGTCAGATGCTCTCTATTGTTCGTGCTCAGACGCCGGTTGCCGGCGTTCGCGCCTATCGATCCGCACACGAGGCGCAGATCATCGGCGAGCTTGTAGACTTGCTCTCGATTCCGAACGTCGCTTCGGATGCGGTAAACATCAGGCGCAACGCGGCGAAGCTGATTGATATGATGGGCCGCCGCGGTATCGAGTCGCGATTGCTTGAAGGGTCCGGGCCGCCTGCGATCTTTGGTGAGTTGAAAACACCGGGGGCGACCGGAACGATCGGCTTCTATGCGCACTACGATGGCCAGCCGGTGGAACCGTCGAAGTGGGCGACCGATCCGTTCAAACCAACGCTGCGTGATAAGCCGCTTGAAGCCGGCGGGCGAGTCATACCTTTTCCAAAAGTGGGCGAGCAGTTCGATCCCGAGTGGCGACTCTATGCGCGGTCTGCTTCGGACGACAAGGCTCCCATCATTGCGATGTTCGCGGCGCTCGATGCTCTGAAGGCATCGAGAGCGAATCCTACAGCGAATCTCAAATTCCTTTTTGACGGCGAGGAGGAAGCGGGCTCACCCCATCTGGGAGACATCGTGGCTCGCAACGCTGCGTTGCTTGGCGCGGACGCGTGGATATGCGCGGATGGACCGGTGCATCAATCACGCCGGCAGCAACTGTATTTTGGCGTGCGCGGGATCGTAAAAGTGGACGTCACGGTCTATGGCGCCAATCGCGCGCTGCACAGCGGGCACTATGGCAACTGGTCGCCGAATCCCGCGATGAGATTGGCGAAGCTGCTGGCAGGAATGAAAGACGACAGCGGGCGAGTGTTGATTGAAGGCTTTTACAACGGGGCTGAGCCCTTAGGCGAAGAAGAGAAGAAAGCGCTGAAAGAAATGCCGTCGACCGACTCCGAGTTGATGCGAGAATACGGTTTGGCAGGCACCGAGGGCGCGGGACGGCCGCTTGCTGAGCTGATCAATGAGCCTTCGCTTAATATCGACGGACTCCGCAGCGAAGACGTGGGCCGCGAATCGCGAACGATAATTCCGGCTGAAGCGACTGCGACCGTTGATCTGCGGCTGGTCAAGGGGATCGAGCCGCACCGCCAGGTCGAACGATTGATCGCGCACATCAAGAAGCAAGGCTACTTCGTCGTGACCGGCGAGCCGGATCTCGAAACTCGATTGAAGCACCCGCTCATCGCCCGCGTGGTGAGCGAGGAAGGTTATCCGGCAGTGCGCACGCCGATGAATCTTCCGATCGTGAAGAAGATAATCGGCGCGGTCGAGCAAGCGATAGGAAAAAGGCCGGTGATGCTCCCGACTATGGGGGGCAGCGGTCCGCTCTGGGCGATCGATGTCGCAACGAAAGCTCCCCAGGTGGGAGTGCCGATCGTCAATCACGACAACAATCAACACAGCTCAAACGAGAACCTGCGGATTCAGAACCTGTGGGATGGGATTGAAATATTCGCGGCGTTGATGACGATGTAGCATAGACTGCAGTCTGTGTCTCGTAATTCCATGCTGCTTCAGTGGGTGAGTTCGTGCTCTTGCACTGTCTCTCCAAGGCCCAATGACGAGCCAGTCTCCGCAAAGGGCGATAGGCCATCATCATCAGCCGACTGCTTCTTCTCCCTTGCGTTCGAGTGAGTGGTGGCGCCAAGCGCGGCCGCCATCAGCGCCACCGCTTCCTTCATCAGCTTCTGGTGAGCTTGCGTGTATCGCGCTAACGTCGACGAATACACGGTCACGGCCCCATACATCACTGAGTCGTTGATGATCGGGAAGACCGCGAGAGTGCGGTAGTCGGGGAACTGCTTGATGAGCGACGGCGGAAGATCGAGCTTCGGATCTGCGTTACAAAAGGGTTTGCGATTGGCGAGCACCCAGCCTGTCACGCCCTCGCCGGGCGCGACAATGCGTCCCACTAGCGACATCCAGTGTCGCCCGACTGCATTCGTTACCGAGCTATTTCCGGTTACCGGGTCGACGAGCGTAATCGCGCACGTGCAATAGGGAATGACCGAGTTCAGGGTCGCGGTGAACGCTTCGACTATCTCGTCCTTGCCTACGGCGCTTATCACGGCTCTTGCCAGATCGCACAAAGCCTTCATCTCGTCGGGGTCCTTTTCGCCGGATGGTTTGACTGCCTCTTCCTCCGCAAGGCCTGTCGCCGGAAGTACGCGACGAGCCGCTTCTGAAAGCTGCTCAGACGGCTCAATGCCGAATGTCGGCAGCGGCGCGCCGCGGTGCGTCCTAATCTCCGTTTCGAATTCCGGGAGGTACGAGATAAAGGTACCAACCACGCGCGGATCATACTGAATACCGCTGCCTCGGATGATCACGTCTATTGCTTCTTCACGGGTCATGCCTTTGCGGTACTGACGATCTTCGCGCACCGCATCGAAGCAGTCCACGACTGACAGTATGCGCGCGGTCAGCGGGATATCTTCACCGCGCAAGCCATCGGGGTAGCCATTGCCATCCCAGCGCTCGTGATGGTGTCGGACGACGGGGACAATCGGGTAGGGGAACTCAACCCGGCTCAGAATTTGGGCGCCGGCGATTGGATGCATCTTCATCTTCTCGAACTCGGCTGCAGTGAGCTTGCCGGGCTTGTTGAGTATGTGGTCTGGGACAGCTATCTTGCCAATATCGTGCAATAACGCTCCGGCCTTGAGCGCTTCGATCTGGTCGGGGGCGCATCCGAGTGCTCGCGCGACCCCGGCTGCATAAATCTGTACTCGCAGGACGTGATCGTGAGTCACTGCATCTTTGGCGTTGATCGCGACCGCCAGCGCTTCGATCGTTTCGCGGTGCGCCTTCTCCATTACAGCTATCCGTTTATGCACGCCGTCTCGATACTGGCGCTGGCCGAAATATACTGCCAGAAAGAGAGGGACGCCTATCACCACGATGATCTTTGGATCGTGTTGAAGCCCGTAGTACATCAGGGTTGCAGCGGCGCCGTTGGGAAGGAACATCGGGGCGGTCCAGAGAAACCCCTTAAATACATCCGCCGCAGGATTGTCCTGCCGTAACGCAAATAGTGTGGAGAACAGAACTATGTTAACGGCAATCTGAACAATGCTGCCGACCAGCAGCGCGACGGCCGCGGCAAGCAGAGTGTGATTGAGACCAGTTCCCGTCTCTTCGCCAAAACCATAGTGCAGGACGGCGCCGAGGCTTATTGCGGCGGCGGCAGCTCCGAGCGACATCATCGCAGACGAAAAAAAGTTGCTGGAAAGCCGGCGCGCGGTGCGCCGAGATCCGATAAAGCCGTCAATGCCCGCGAGAAAAACTGCCGGGGCGAGTCCAAACGAGCACGCTACGAGGAGGACGATGCCGTCCGAAAGCGTGAAGGTTATCCTCTCCCTCGTGAACTTTAAGCCCAGCGGTAATCGGAAGTGCTGTACGAACCTGCCGAGTAACATTACCGCCGGCACGAGCGCGAAAAACATCAATTGTTCTCGCCATCCATAGCCGGTAATCCGTGCCGCGGAAATCACCCACAAGACCGTGCCTGCGCCGCTTATGCCGGTCTGATAAACGTCACTCCGATTTGTTCGCTCCTTCGACATCATGTCCGTCAGAAACCCTTTTCAGTTGTTCAGGTGTAAGAAAATCGAGTCATAGTAAGCGGAAAGCGTGAAACCAGCGCTGCGATAGAAGGCATGCGATTGCTGATGTTGCTCGTTCACGAGGAGGCATATTGATTTCGCGCGTTGCAGCAGGTTGCGGCTCAACTGAGAAAGACAGCGCGCGCCGTAACCCTTACCGCGCTCATCAGGATGAACGTAGACGCCTTCAAGGTAAATGACATCAGGCGTTTCTGACATGACGTCGGCATTGAAGATCAGTCGACCGTTCTCGATCCATACCCATACCCGGCCCTGCTCGATGCGGCGCAGCCAGCGCAGTTCGAAGCCCGACGGGTCTACCTCCAATGGATTGATTCCGCTTTCCTGACAGACCATTTCTGCATTCAAGGGCAAAATAACCGGGAGGTCGTCGCTGGTAGCCTGGCGCAAACCGCTCACGTGCTCAAGCGGCGCCATAGGCGATTGCTGCTCAAACAGCAGCTCGCGACAAACGCGACGCGGTGTGCGTCCCGCTTGCGCGAAGTAGCTCCAAAGAGCGGCTGCGTTGTCTTTCTCGCCCAGGATCATATGCGTGGAGTGACAATCCTGCGCGAGGCGCGCGAAGGCTGCGAGGGCAGCCTCGCTCCGCGCTTCGACCAGTGTGAAGTGACCAATCAAGGCTACGCCTTCGAGCCTTCCGTGCCGGTCACGGTACGCGTGGAAGGTCCCGCGATTGAGTTCGCTCTGCAACCCGTTATCGCGTATGAACCCGGCGAGGAATACCGTGTGAACCGGGCGCGCGGCGAGGAAAGCAAGAACCTCGGCCTCGTGCTCGGCGCGTAGCGTTTGGACCGCCAACCAGTTGCCGGCGTCGAAAGGAGCCTTAAGCGCCATCGCTGCCCTCGCTCGTCCAACAACTGGTAAGAACATACGGTTCCTCCCCAGAATCGCTGACGCTACTAGTTAGGCTAAACCTTGTCATAAGGTGCAAACACGGGGTGTCCGTGCCCCTGCCGAATTTCGGAATAGTTTAAGGTTCCACTATTTCGATGGTGCCCCCAGGCTCGCCATCAACGGTCGCCCCGATTGATTGCGAAATCGCATCACCCAGCAACATTCCGTCACCGAGCAACATTCCATCCCCAAGCAACATTCCATCCCCAAGCAACATCCCGTCGCCCAGCAACATTCCATCGCCCAGTAACATTCCGCACGGGAGAAAGGGCCAGCCATCGCCCAGCAGCATTCCGCTGCTGACTAGAATGTTGTCGCCCAGGAGCATCCCGCTCGACATCATGGTGTTATCACGCAGCAGCATGCCGTAGCGGAGTACAACACCGTCGCCCAGCAACATTCCCAGGCCGTAGATTTTCTGGTACTGGCTGATGAGGTTGCTGCCGGTGACGTAAGTGTATCCCGCTACTATCCCCTGTCCCCAACTGAATGTCTGTCCGGCAATGGTTGACCGAGTGGTTGGAGATGTACTTGAGGTCAGTAGAGGGGAGCCGAGTGGAGTGCTATTGGTCAGATTGGTGCGAACCAACTTAGCCAATCGGACTGCCCCCTCGATGTTCAGTTCGCCCGCACCCTGCTCGAGCATATTGAATCCGGCCAACGGCTGCGCCGTATACATTAATATCGCCTTGACCATATTGGGCGTCAGAGTCGGATTGGCCTGCAGCAACAGCGCCGCGGCGCCCGCCACTATTGGCGTAGCCATCGAGGTGCCGCTCAGGAACATCATGTCTTTCTCTTCGTCAGTGGTCCTGGTGGCGTCCAATTGTGGATTCGTTGTTACCAGTCGGTTGTTCCTTGCCTGGGCAGAGACAAGCTTGTTGCCGGGAGCAACGAGGTCAGGTTTGATCAGATTGTCGTAGTGCTTGATGCCTAGCGTGTCCGTCCGGTAGCTGCGCGTCGGCCGCGTGAGCTATAGGTTGCGATTGTATCGTCGTTGCGGATATCGGTCGCGTAAGTGTTGGTCGCGCCTACGGTGATGGCGGACGGCTCGTTGCCCTGTGAATGTATCATTCCGTAGAGTTTTTGCCCGAGATTGTTCTTGCCGTTATTGCCTGCTGCGGCCACTACGACTATGCCTGCGTCAACCAGGCGGCGCACTGCCCGGCACGCGGGATCATTTCGGTAAGAGTCAATAGCCAAAGCGCCGAGACTCATGTTGACCACACGGATGTTGTAGATCGCGCGATTGGTCATCACCCAATCAAGAGCGCTTAACAGCGCGGACGTAGTGCCCGTGCCCTGCGAGTTCAAAACACGAAGGTTGATCAGCCTGGCATTGGACGCGATGCCCTCGTATCCGTTCGGAATGCCGTTGCTCCCGTCACCGCCCGCCAGTCCGGCTACGTGAGTGCCATGACCGTATGGGTCACTTGTAGCTATCCCCTCGCCCGTGAAGTCTACGTTCTTTACGATACGACTGCCGTCATTACCGCTAAACGAAAGGTGGTCGTTATAGAGACCGGAGTCAAGGACGGCGATGCCGATGCCAGTTCCATTGAGTCCGTCATTCCCGCTCTGTTGGTGCATGGCGTCTGCGCCGGTCGTCTTCTCGACGTGGCCGAGCATTTGAACATCTCTGTCCAGGGAGATGTAGGATACTTCCCTAAAGCTGGCCATTTGATTGACCAGGCTTACGGGAGCCTCCATTGTTCTGGCATTGAAGTTATAGAAGCAACCTTTATCCGACACCGCGGGACTATTCAGCAAAGCGTTAAGCCCTACGCTCGGCTGGCCATTGAGCTGAACGATTGCCCGAACGATGACGTCTGCCGCCGCCATCGTGCCCAAACCATTTCCGGCAATCGAATTATCCACCTTCTCGCGTAGGTCCGGAGACATCTTGTCTCCTTGCATCGAGTCTTCATCGGACAGATCAGCAGGGTCATTGCCGGCCTGAGCTCTTTCCACCCTGCGATCAGATTGCGCATGGGCGTTCCCGGTCGCCATCATACCGGCGCACAAACCCACCAGAAGTGAGAATGAAACCAGCCAGGTTAGCACCGAGAAATGTTTTAGCCTGACCATCTCGACCTCCAACAACAACCACGAGTTTGAATAATTACAGAGTCAACTTAAGTTCAGAGCCCGCGAGGAACAGGGCAAGGTACGTGCCGAGCGGGCGTCGAGGGTAACTGGCGGTATTATTACTACCTGGATACGGGTCCGGTACGGGGCTGAACGCAGATTGACCTCTGAAAATCTATCTGTTCCGTCAACTTGACGGAATTGCAAGCGGTGATCGAGGTTCCACTTCTCTGCTAAATTGATTGAAGCCACGGATTGGCTCCAAGAGCCAATCGCGTGGCTTCGTAAAGACCGACGGTTTAGCTTGCCCGGCCCAAGTACAAACTGTGGACTCATCAGTTGCTCTTGGATCCAGCCCCGGCAGCTTTTGCTTCGGAGGTCTTGCGGCGATGCGCATCGAACCAATCGAAAACATCCTTGAAGGTGGGCGCAACTACACTGGCGTGGTCGCCGCCGGGTATTTCCAAATACTTGATCTCCGCCCCAAGCTTCTTGCCCGTTGCAACCATGACGCGAGATCGTTCGACTGGAACGGTCGGATCGTTGTCGCCGTGCACCACAAGCGCCGGGATGTGCGCGATCTTCGACATCGCCGCCGGATTGTTGGCGCCCCCGGAGATCGGGGCCAGGGCCGCGAACACATCCGGATGGCTCATCGCTACTGACCACGTGCCATACCCACCCATCGAATGCCCCGTCAGGTAAATTCGATCAGGATCGATGTTGTAATCGCGCCGCATTTCGGCGATCACATCCATCACGTCCTTCTCGGCGTCGCCCATGTACATCGAAGCCGGCTTGCGGCCTTTCGGACATGCGACGATGTAGCCGTGCTTCTCCGCCTCAACCTTGAATCCGCCTTGCGCATAAGCTTGAAAGTAGCTGTTCTCATCGCCGCCCATGCCGTGCAGCGCGATCACCAGCGGAAACGTCTTCGATTTGTCGTAAGCCGCCGGCACGTACACTTGATAAGGTTGAAGCGTGTCATCGACCTTCGAGCGGTAGGCCTTCTTGAACTCTCCTTGACGCGCAGCGAATGGATCGGTGCCCCCGTCGAGCGCATCAAGCATCGAGGTCGTTTCTCTAAGCGTCTCGCGAAAATCCAGCCTGTCGAAGTTGATCTCGCCCGCTCGCGCGAGCTCGAAGAGAGATATGCGATACTCCGCCGAAGGCGCCAGCGCCACCAGCGCATCTCGATGCTTTGCCTTGAGCGCCTGCTGAATCTTTGCCGCGCGCGCCCTGGCCGCTCCGAAGTCCGCCGCTAGCCCGCGTTCGATATGCACCGTCGTGTACTTGACGATAGGTTCTCCGCCCGCGATCTGAATACGAACCGCGACGCGGTAATTCCCCGCTTCCACATCAGGCATGACAACTTCGGCGGAGACAGGATGCGAGATGAAGTCAGGATCGATTGAATCAAGCCTCTTCAAGTCCTTTACTGTTTCGTCGCCTCTCAACTTCAGCAACGAGATAGAGCCGGCGAGTTTCGCGTTCAGCTTCTCGTCGAGCGTGTACATTTGACCGATTCGAATCGCGACCGCGTCGCCCGGATCCAGCATCGCCCGATCGAGCTTGACCGTAAGCGCTGACCCAAGCGCGCGCGCCGGTGTCCATTCCGCGCCGCGCATCAACGCCATTGCGTGGTACAGGTGCTTGAGCGCATCGCCGTATTTGCCTTCGCCGTTCGCCGCCCGCGCCATCTCGCCAAGGCGGTCGACTTCAGCGCGCGTTTCCGTCGTAAGCTTAGCCATGACGGCCGGGGTGTTTTTCATTGTTCCGTAGCCTACCGAAACGCGCAGCACCTGTCCGGAGTCTTGCGCGAGTCCAATCGCGGAGCACGCGATTCCGAGTGCGGCGGAGAAAATGAAACGCCGCGCAAACTTTGAGATCATCATTTGACTTCTCTCCTTCTCACTTGTCTGTCCGTTTTACCAGCCGCTCTGGATGCGGGCCACTGGATCGTCTCCACTGTCTTTGGGTCACGCCGATTGAAGGCTGGCAGAGCGGCAACGATCTTACTATCAGGCGTTGTCGTCTTCAACGGGAGAGGACCGCTCAAGGAACCCCTTTGGACTGCGGCGGCAAGTCTTCGCGACGCCGCTTTCTCTCTTGTTCTGGGAATCGCGAAACGAAAAGCGGCGTCGCGAAGACTTGCCGCCGCAGTCCAAATCGATTCTTCTTCGGTTTACTTCATCAACTCGTCGGCTGCTTCAGTCGCGCCGTAGAGCTTGCGCAGCGCTTCCATCATTGCTCGAGTATCAACCGACACCGCTCGATTTTGGGTCTCGTCGTAAACGAAGTCCCCAACCAGAGACTGGATGTTGCCATCGAAGATCAATCCGACCAGCTCGGCGTCTTTGTTGATAACCGGCGAGCCGGAGTTCCCGCCTATGATGTCGTTGGTTGAAACGAAGTTGAACGGTGTGTTCAGGCTCAACGCTGATTTCTTCTCGATCCAACGATGGGGCAGCTCAAACGGAAACTTGTTGCCGTGCTCCACAGATCTCTTATAGAGTCCGGCGAAGTTGGTGAACGCAGGCACGCGTTTGCCGTTTTCTTGGTAGCCCTTCACTGCGCCGTATGAGAGCCGCAGCGTGAACGTCGCGTCGGGATAGAGCTTCGTGCCCTCGATATCGAACAGCGCCCGTGAAATCTTGGCGTAGTTCGCGCGCTCATTCGCTTGCACTTCGGTCTCGTAGCGCTTGCGCAAGGTGCGCGCATCGCCGTCGATTGAACGCGCAAGCACGATCATCGGGTCGGTCGATTCCTCGATCGCCTTTACGCCGCCAGCCCCGAGTTGCTTGCGATAGGCGACGTCCTTCAGCTTTGTTCCGTCAATCAGCTCCGCGGCTCGCACATCAGGCGGCTTGCTTCCAAGCACGCTCTTTACGATTGGGTCATCCGCGCCTAACTCGTCGCGCAGTAGCGCAAGAGAGTCCGCGAGCTTCACCTTCTCGAAGTCGTCGTAAATCGGAGCAGGTGAATAAAGGCTTAGCTCGAGCGAAGCTCGACGCGCATCTGTGAACTCAGGCAGCCGCTCGGCATTCGGCTTGGCGCTTTCAGCAGCGAGCCGAACCAGTGCGCGCGCGACGCCGAACAACTCGGAGTTGAAGCCTGCCCCGTTTCCAACGAGCGAAAACTGCCGGTAGTAACTCTTAAGGCCGGCGCGCCCTTTCGCGATGTTATCCCAGGCATCGCCGTATTCCTTTTGCTTCTTCGGGTCGGCGGCAACGGTGCGGCGGAGCGCTTCTTCAGCTTTTGCCTTCTTTGCGATTAGTGTTTTGTCCTGCAAGCCCTCGAGCTCTCCACGCAGAGCCTTCAGGCTATTCTCGATGCTGAAGAAATCTTCCTGCGCGCGGCGTGACTGCTCCTCGCCCTGCGACCGGTACCTGGCCAACAGGTCGTGCTCGCGGTTGAGCAGCTTGACTACGAATGGAAGGCCGTTGTCGCGAAGATACTCGAGATGCGCAACCGTATTCAATCGCGCAGTCGAGCCCGGATTGCCCGGCACGAAGACCAGCTCGCCGTCCTTCGCGCCTTCCTTTGACCACTTGAAGTAGTTCTCAACCTTGAGAGGCTTGTCGTTTTCATAGACGCGGAAGAGCGCCATATCAAGGTCGTAGCGCGGAAAAGTGAAGTTGTCGGGATCGCCGCCGAAGAACGCGATCGCGAATTCCGGCGCGAACACCAGCCGAACGTCGGTGTATTTTTTGTACCGATAAAGATTGTATTGCCCGCCTTGGTAGAGCGTGATCACGTCGCTGCGCAAGCCTGTCTTCTCCGAGGACTCTTTCTCGATGTTGGCGATCGCGGCGCGGCGAGCTGCATTAGCATCAGCCGGAGATGAGCCTGGTTTGACCGCGGAGGTCACGCGCTCGGTGACGTCTTCTATGCTGATCAACTGGTTCAGCTCGAGGTCCGGGGCCTTGACCTCTTGGTCGCGCGTGTGGGCATAAAACCCCTCCTTGTTGTAGTCATTCTCCGCGGTGCTGATCTTCTGGAGCACGTCAGACGCAATGTGATGGTTGGTGAGCACCAACCCGTCTGCCGATACGAACGAACCCGTCCCGCCGCTGTTGAAACGCACCGTGGCGAGCTGCACCTTCTTGAGCCACGCATCGGTGACTTCGAAGCCATATTTCTTTTTGATCTCAGCCCTGGGCACATTATTGAAGGTCCACATGCCTTCGTCAGCGCGCACCAGGTTGAAGCCAGACGCTGCAAACAGAGCGATGAGAAGGGCGCTGGAAAGTCTATTTCTTTTCATAGTTTAGTTTCCTCGAGGATATTATCCCAGCAGGGAGTTTACGTCCGACAATCGCAGCAAAAAAATGAGGGCGAGCCGTTGCACATCGTCTCGCCCTCTACCATTCCGCTCACTCTTGGAGAAGAGATGGCAGTTCTTGTGCTGCCAAAGTAAGTTTACCCAGACTTGTCAAGTACCGCAACATCGAAAAAGGGGTTGGTGTCGAAAACGGGTTGGGCGTCAGCTTTTTGCGCTTAAGGCCATTAGGCTGCAACATCACCTCTGTGAGAGGCTGTGTGAAAACTCCCGCAACATCCCCAACTGAATGAAGTTGAGGGTGTTCAGACTGTTCACACAATCTCTCACGAGGTGGGTATTCAGAGGCTTGAGCACTCAGCTTCTGAGCATTTCTACCAGCAGTATCGAAACTGCCGCCGGCGTAATTCCCGGAATGCGGGCGGCCTGGCCGATTGTGTGGGGCCGAACGTTCCCGAGTTTCTGAACTACTTCGTTCGACAAACCCGAGATGCTCGAGAAGTCTACGCCGCGCGGTATTTCAAGATCTTCGTAGCGGCCGCGTTTGCGAGCCAGCGTTTGCTGGTCCTTCAGGTAGCCTGAGTAGCGAATGTCATTCAACGCGACCACGATCTCTTTCCGTTTTGTCTCGTCGCCGATCGCCGCTGTGACGATCTCGATCAACTTCTCGGCGCTGCAATCCGGGCGGCGGGCAAGATAGTCAAGCTTCCGGCCGCGATAGGTGTCAGGCGATCCTTCGAGCTGCAGCTCATCGAGCAGTTCATCGCCAAGATCGGTGACCTTCGCATTGGACAGATACTCTCTCACCTTCTCCACGTCTCGCTGCCGGTTCTCAAACGCCTCGTAGTCCGCTTCGGCAATCGAGCCGATGCGGTGTGCGAACGGGGTCAGCCTCTGATCGGCGTTGTCATACCGCAGCGACAACCGCATCTCGGCTCGCGACGTGAACATTCGATAGGGCTCGTCCGCACCTTTGGTCACCAGGTCGTCGATCATCACGCCGATGTAGCTCTCAGCTCGGTCGAACACGACCTGTTCCCGGCCGAGCGATGCCAGCGCGGCATTCATGCCGGCGACGATTCCCTGCCCCGCGGCTTCTTCATAACCCGACGTTCCGTTGATCTGTCCCGCATGAAACAGCCCGCCAATTCGCTTCGTCTCGAGCGTGGCGAACAACTCGCGCGGGTCGACGAAGTCATACTCAACGGCGTAGCCCGGCCGAAGCAGCTTTACGTTCTCGAGACCCGGAATCCGCCGAACGAACTCGTGCTGCACCTCTTCGGCCATGCTGGTAGAGATGCCGTTCGGATAAACCTCATAGGTGTCGTATCCCTCAGGCTCGAGGAATATCTGATGCCGAAGCTTCTCCGAGAACTTCACGACCTTGTCTTCGATCGACGGACAGTAGCGCGGTCCTATGCCTTTGATGTCCCCGCTGTACAGAGGTGACTTGTCGAGGTTGCGGCGAATCACGTCGTGCACTTCTTCATTGGTGTAGCCAATGAAGCATTCAATCTGCCGGCGATTTATCACGTCGGTTTTGAATGAGAACGGCACGGGGCGGTCGTCACCGGGCTGCCGCTCGAACCTGGAGTAATCAATCGTGCGCCCGTCGAGTCGTGGCGGCGTCCCGGTCTTCAGTCTCCCGGTCTTGAATCCGATCCCTCGAACGCAGTCCGCGAGCTTGATCGAGGCGGGCTCGCCGCTGCGGCCCGCTTGAAACGTTTTCTTGCCGACGTGAATCAAGCCGTTCAGAAAAGTGCCGGTAGTGAGCACAACCGCGCGGCCTTCGATGATCGTTCCATCAGCCAGCTCGACCCCCGTGACGCAGTCGCCGTTGAACTTGATCTCGGCGACTTCGCCTTCAATGATCGACAGATTCCCGGTGTTCGAAAGCCGCCGGCGCATCTCTGTTCGGTAGAGATTACGATCGGCTTGCGCTCGAGGCGATTGAACCGCCGGGCCGCGGCTGCGATTGAGCAAGCGGAACTGAATCCCGGTGGCGTCGATGACTTCGCCCACTATTCCGCCGAGGGCGTCGACTTCGCGGACGAGATGTCCCTTGGCGATTCCCCCGATGGCCGGGTTGCAGCTCATCTGGCCGATCGAGTTCGTATCGAGCGTGACCAGGGCCGTGCGGGCGCCGATGCGCGCCGCGATGTGAGCGGCTTCGCAGCCGGCGTGACCTGCGCCGATAACGATTACATCGAACTGAGTATCAAGAACCATTGCGGCCTTTTGTCGAGTTAGCAAAAGCGTAAATTCCCGGATCGGCTTCAAACGGCCACTCGCCGGTAGGGCTCCGATCAGTCTTCGATCAATCAATGATACCGTCGAGCCTCAGAACAAAACCCGGCAGCAGGGGCCCGCCAGAGATCACTTGTGGATGATCGAGGGTTTCGACTGAGGAATCGGCGTGATAGACGTGGACCTGATGGCGGATCGGATCGATCAACCAGCCGAGCTGCGCACCGTTCGCGATGTACTCTTTCATTTTGTTTTGCAAAGTGCGCAGACGGTCCGTCTTCGACCGCAGCTCGACGACAAAGTCAGGACAAATGTGAGTGAATTCATTTCGCTGCTCGGGGGTGAGCGCGTCCCAGCGCTCCTTGGGCATCCAGGAAACATCCGGCGAGCGTTTGGCGCCGTTGGGCAGGGTGAAACCTGCTGAGGATTCAAACCCGACGCCTGTTCCGTCAGCTTCTGTCCAAGCTCCAAAGCGCGCGGTCAGCCTAAAATTGCGGCTGCTTCCCTCAGGAGTGACTGGCAACATAATGATCATGACACCCTCGCTGGTCATCTCTATGCGGAGCTCGGGATTCTGTGCGCAGAACTTCTCGAACTCTTCATCGGTGAGTCGCGACCGCAGTGGGCCGAGACGGATGACCATTCCCGGCAGGGTGCCCAGGGCTTCAGACCTTAGCGTAGTACTCATGGATTCACCTTACTCGGGTTGTCATTATACACGATCACCCGGCCCAGGGCGGTGGTGATACACCGTTCTATTTTCCAATACAAAAAGTCGAGAATATCTGACCGAGTATGTCTTCGGTCAGAGTCTCACCGGTGATCTCGCCCAAAGCAACTAGAGCGCCATGCAATCTCAGCAGGATGATTTCCTCAAGTTCGCCTTGGCTCACCAGTTCGCGTGCGTCGTTTAGCAGCCCAACTGCTTTTCGAATAGCCGCGTGCTGTCGCGCGTCGGTCAGCATTATGTCATCGCGCTCTGTTGCGGCGTCACCCGACAGTCGTTCGAATATCTTTGCGGTCAATTCCTCAAACCCGCTTCCAGTCAGCGCCGAAATGCTTACTACGTTGGCGTGCAATTCGGCGAGATGAACGCCGGTCTCATCGTACAATTGCTCGTCCAGCAGATTCGGCAAGTCAGTCTTGTTCAATGCGATTATCCGTCTAGCCTCCGGCACGCTGTCGAGCAGCTCAAGATCTTCTTTTCGAAGTGGAGAAGATGCATCGACAACGAGAAGCGAGATGTCGGCGTCCGCAATGGCGCTTCGACTTCGAGTGATGCCGATGCTTTCCACCAGATCAACAGTTTCGCGAATGCCCGCGGTATCGATCAATCGAACCGGCACGCCGTTTATCGAGGTCGTTTCATACAGGGCGTCGCGAGTGGTGCCCGGCAATTCAGTCACTATCGCTCGGTCGCTGCCAATCAGCCGATTGAACACCGATGACTTTCCGACGTTAGGCCGCCCGACGATCGCCAGATCAAATCCTTCCTTCACATAACGTCCAAACGTGAAACTGTTCGCTATCGCGGTCAACGCATCGGTCACTCCAGCCAGCTTCGCGAGCAGAGCTGAAGCAGTTTCCGGTGAAATGTCCTCCTCGACGAACTCGACGGAAGTCTCAAGGTGAACGATGATCTCGACGAGCGCGTCTTTCAGCGGGGTGAGCCGGAGAGACAACTCGCCCTCGAGCTGTTTGGTTGCGACTCGCGCCTGATACTGAGTCTGAGCGTTGATGACATCGCGCACCGCCTGGGCCTGCGCGAGGTCGATGCGCTTGTTGAAGAATGCGCGAAAGGTGAACTCCCCCGGTTCGGCGACGCGCACTCCTTTCTCAATTGCGATCTGAAGCAGGCGCGCGAGGATGATGGGGCTGCCGTGACAACTGATTTCTACAACGTCTTCGCCGGTGTAAGAGCGCGGCGCTTTGAAGTAGGTGAGGAGGACTTCGTCTACGATCTCGGCGGTAGCCGGGTCGATGATACGCCCGAATTGGGCGCGGTTTGGCACTCCAGCTTCTCCCGCTGATTCAGGACGAAAGAGCAAAGTCGCTATCTTGAGGGAATCCGGTCCGCTGAGTCGCACCACTCCGATGCCGCCGCGTCCCGGCGGCGTTGAAATGGCGGCTATGGTGTCGTCGGAATACATGATGGTTTCTGGTTTGCGGTTGCTGGTTTCTAGTCGCTTCCGAACTAGAAACTAGAAACCAGAAACCGGAAACTCATTTTGAGGGTCGAATGGTGACTTTGCGATTCTCGCCGTTGCCCTGGCTCTCGGTTGTGACCGAAGCATCGTCTGCCAGCGCAAGGTGGATGATGCGCCGTTCGTTGGGAGTCATCGGATCGAAGCTGAATGGTATGCGCGATAGGCGGACTTTCTCAGCCGCTTTCTCCGCCATCAATCGCAATTCCTTTTCGCGCCGCGAGCGATAGCTTTCTATTTCGTTGCCGCGCGAGTCCTTCATCACGGAGTCGAAAATTAGTCTCCTTTCTTCGCCGGATGAGCGCGCGAGGACGCGGTTGCCGAGATATTCCAGCGCGTCCAGCAACTCCGCGTTGTGACCCAGCAGCAAAGCGACGTCGTCTCCGCCCACCTGAATCCTTAAGCCCTCTTCGTCCTGGTCCGCGCCAGCCTTCAGATCGAGCCCCGATGACCCGAGAACCTGATTCGTGAAGTCAACAACCAGATTGACATCTTCTTCTGACATCGATTGATACTCCACACAGACTAAAATTTATGCTACTTCCTCGGCGCCCCCTCTCCTCTCGGACCTTCGTTTGCCGCTCTTATCCTTCGCCCCCTTCTGAGCGCCTGCCTTCTCGACAGCGCGCGGGCCGCCTTTACCGGCGCCGCCAGATCCGGCTGCCGCCGCGGCTACTTCAGCCGTGAGGTCCGCCGTTTTGCGATTGATCCACAACTGAATCAAGACCCCAACCATGTTGCTGACCATCCAGTAAAGAACCAGACCGCTGGGCGCCGAAAAGAAGAACAGCCACGTCAGCATGATCGGCATCAGCCATGTCATCATAATCCGCTGCATCTTCATCGAAGGATCCGCCGATGCCGGCTGTGGTGTCAGTTTCGTCGAAGCAATCATAGTCACGCACATGACAATGGGCAGTATCTTCAGCGGATCGGACCTCGACAGGTCATGTATCCACAAGATCCACGGCGCGTGACGCACATCCAGAGAAGACCCGAGGTACAAATAAACCGCCCAGAAGATCGGCATCTGAAGCAAGAGCGGCATGCACCCGCCCAATGGATTCGCTTCCTTCATCAAAGCGAGTTGCTCTTGCTGAAGCTCCTGTAACTCTCGCTCGTATTTCTTCGGATTCTCTTTGAGCTTCTTCATCCGGTCTTGCAGCTCTTTCATTCGCGGCTGATGCTTGGCTGCCTTCTTCATTTTCTTCGAGCTGTAAAACCGGAGCGGCGATAGCGCCAGGTTGATCATCACCGTCACTGCGACTATCGCCCACCCGTAGTTCCCGAACAACTTGCGGAACCCGTTGAGCGCCCACGCCAACGCCGGTACGAGAGGCTTGACCGCAAATGAAAACAACCCGTAGTCAATCAACGCGCTGAGGTTCGCGCCGAGATCTCCTCCAACCTGCGCAAGCAGTTCTCGGTCCTTCGGCCCGACGAAGATGTGAGTGGGCGAAGGCGAGCTGACTGGAATGGCGGCTGACGGGTAATCGAGTGGCGTTTCTTCGCGCTTCACCTGGATATTGGTCAGAGTGATCTCTGGGATTACTTGATTTTGACCCGGCACCGCGAGCATAGCGAAGTAGTGATCGGTGACTCCTGCCCATCCGTAAACGTTCCTGAGCGTGTCTGCGCCCTGCGCCACGCCGTTGCCCCTTGAGATGCCCGCCGGCAGCGAGTCGAGCGTGAGCCGGTGGCCGTTCGCTTCACGATTGACCACGCGCGCATACCCGATGAATGTCGCGCCCTTGTCGGCCGTTAACTTGATTTGGGTTACGCCGTCCGCAAGCGGCTTATCAAGCTCGACTTGATTCGAATCGTGGTCGATGGCAGTTATCGTCGCGAACGGCGGCGTTATCGCCGCCCCGAGAATCTGCTGGCGTTTACCGTCTCGGATATAAGCGATGACTTGAGGAGGAGTGCTGTAGCTCCCGGTTTGTCTGTCGCTCTGATCTCCAAATCGCGGGCCCAGAATTATTTCAACCGGTTGCGAGCTGCCACCGGATTTGACTTCTGCAGTCACGTCGAACACGAAGCTGCCACCATGGAAGGTGAATGACTTGGTCGCCGTGATCGAGGGCGACGTGTATGTGAAAGTGATCTTCCGCGAGTCATCAGGGCCGAGCGTGACTGTTTTCTCGTCGGGATCTACTCCTTCTATCTGGAAGTTGACCCGACTTAGTTGTACCCCGATCTCAGGTGACCACGGAGTGCGCAGGCTCAACGGTGCGTCCAGCGGTTCGGGTATCGGTTGCGGAATCAGTTGTAGCGGATTGTTGTCAGATCCGGTTATGACGCGCTCGACGCCGTTCTCTTTGTACCTGGCGAGTATCCACGATATAGCCACGGCACCGCGATTCGACAGCGTGGCGTGCCAGTAAGCCCTGCCTTCATCCTCGAAGCTGATGGTGATCTCGCGCTGCGCGGCCAGAGTAGTCTGAGCTTGTGCTTGAAGTTTAGCAGCGGCTGGCGCAGGTGGTGTAACTTTCTTCGTAGTGGGAACCGGAGCTAGCTTCGGATTCTCCGCAGCCCGTTGCGTTTCTTCGGGTTGATGCGACTCCTCAATCGGGGGGGGCGGCGCCAGGTAGCGCATAATGAGAGGCCACGACATCAGCACGACCAGCGAAAGGGCCAACGCCATTATCAAACGATTTCGATCCATCAAATCACATCAGGCGGGGGTCCGCCCGTCCTTTACTACCTCACTGGGTCATATCCGCCTGAATGAAACGGGTGGCACCGCAGGAGTCGCCGAGCTGCAAGGTAAACGCCGCGCAGCGCGCCGTACTTCTCGATTGCTTGCATTGCGTACTCGGAACAGGTGGGCGTGAATCTGCACGAGGGCGGGAGTAGTGGCGAGATAAGCAACCGGTAAGTGCGTATGAAAAAAATCAGAACAACCTTCACTTCTGGCCCACCCTCCGCAGAAATGTAATGAATTCACCCTCAAAGTCGCGGTAAGCTGCCTCCACCAAGGACCGCTTCACGTTAATGACTATATCAACTCCATGTGGGACTAGCCATTTGTTTTTTCTGAAGGCTTCGCGCACCAGGCGACGCGCGCGATTGCGCTCAACGGAGTTTCCCATCTTTCGCGTGGCGGTGATGCCTATGCGAGCTGTGTCCGTCTGCTTCGTGAGCACAAACGCGGTGAAGTACGTGAATTGTATCTTGCGGCCTTCCTCGTAGACGCGGCGGAAAACGTCGCGTTTCAGGATTCTGTCCGTCTTGGGAAACTTCTCGGATACCTCAGTCATTGTCCGTAGTCCGTGGTCAGTAGTCGGTAGTCGGAGTCCGACGGTTCGAGTTGCCGGGCCAAACGACTGACTACGGACTACGGACTACTGACCGTTCTTAGTAGTGCGCAGGTGTCAGGCGTTTGCGGCCCTTCGCGCGGCGGCGCTTAAGCACCAGTTGCCCGCCCTTTGTGCTCATGCGCACGCGAAAGCCGTGCGTCTTGGCGCGACGGCGGTTGTTGGGCTGAAAGGTCCTCTTCATGTTTCTACGCTCCTCGAAAAACGTCTCGACAGAAAAGACTAAACCTATAGAAACAGGCAGGGGTTGTCAAGCTTGCCCTCATCCCGATACGAGCGCTTACCAGCCTCGGCGGGCGGAGATTCCAGGCCCGATTCTGAAGGGTACCGCCAAGAAGCGCTAACTGTTTAGAATCTGCTACAAACGCGAAGCTTGCGCAGTACTACCTTTGCGGGGCATTATTATTGACAGGGTGGGGCTGTGATGTTAAGTTGGCCTCGATATTCCGTTCGGGCGTGCCCCCTGTTAAGAACATGACAAAGAGAAGCGGTAACAGGTTCGATGACCGCAAGCGGGAGATATTCGCGACGATTGTGAAGGATCACATCGCCACGGGCCAGCCTGTTGGATCGTTCGCGCTAGCCAAACAGTCGCGCGAGAACTTGTCGTCCGCTACGATCCGCAACATCTGCGCGGAGCTTGAAGACGAAGGTTATTTGACGCACCCGCACACGTCGGCGGGGCGGTTGCCCACTGATAGGGGCTACAGGTTTTATGTTGACAATTTAATAGGCACGACAAAGCTCTCGCGGTCTGATGCCGCGCTCATAAACGAGCGGTTGCTCGATGAGCAGTCGCTGGGGAATCCGGAGCTGCTGATGGAGCGCACAAGCCGGCTACTGTCGCAATTGTCCGACAACGTCGGCATAGTTGTGTCGCATTCGAGCTCGAGAGACATACTTCAGCACATCGAGTTCGTTCGGCTGCCAGACTCGCGGATACTAGCCATTACAGTATCGAGCGCCGGCCGAGTGCAAGATCGCGTGATCCGCATTGACGGGGACTTCGCGCAGGATGAGCTGAATGCGACTTCGCGTTACCTGATCGAGAACTTCCACGGTTGGACGCTTGCGGAGATCCGCGACCAGTTGGTGCTCCGGATGAGCGAAGAGAAGGCGCTCTACGATCAGTTCCTGCGCAACGCGGTGCTGCTGTGTAGTCAGAGCTTGCAGGAGGGCGACCAGCCTGACGTTTTTATTGAGGGAGCTTCGAACATAATTTCGAAGCCAGACTTCGCGGACACTGAACGTATGCGGGCGTTGTTTAAGATGTTCGAGCAGAAGAGCCGCATCGTGAAGATATTGAATGAGTGCATCGAGAGCGCGAAGCTCGAGGCCGTGGCCGTGCGCATTGGCAGTGAGAACCGTTTTGTCGATCTGCGCGGCTGCACCGTGATTGCTTCGCCCTGTGTTTATCCGGGAGGCGCCGCCGTGGGTAGCATCGGCGTAGTAGGACCGACCAGACTCGAATACGACCGGCTGATCGCAATAGTGGATTACATTGCGAAGTTGTTTGAGCGCGCACTCGGCGGTATTTCGGCCAGGACGCTTTGAGTCTGTGGCAGTGGAACGACGATAGGAAAGAAACAGAAGGAAAATGAGCGATAAGAAGAACGAGCCAAAGGACATACCGATTAGTTTTGATGACGACGAGAGTATCGGATCAAACTCAGAAGAGGGACCTGACTTGCCCCGGGAAATTGAGTTGGCGACTGGCCCGAGCGATCAGCAGCAAAACGTAGAACCGGGAGAACAAGAGGAAGCTGAAGACGCAGCGGAACCAGACGAGCCCAGGGAGGACCCGGTCGCTCAACTGCAAGCCCAGATCGACGCGCTCACCGCCGAGAGGGCTTCGCTGTATGACAAACTGATCAGACGGCAGGCTGAGTTTGAGAATTACCGCAAGCGGGTCGAGCGCGAACGCGGCGAACTCTATCAGCACGGGCGGGACGACGTGTTGTTGCAGTTCCTCCCGGTCGTCGATAACTTCGAGCGAGCGCTGTCAAGCCTGGAGACAAGCGAAGGCGACGCCGAGGCGTTGCGCCATGGCGTCGAATTGATACACAAGCAATTCAAAGACGCGCTATCGAAGCTCGGACTCGAAGCGGTTGAAGCAGTCGGGCAAACTTTCGATCCACACGTTCACGAAGCGGTGACTACGGAAGCGACCGACAAACACAAAGAGAACACAGTGATCCAGGAGTTTCAGCGAGGATACAGGATCGGTGACCGATTGCTGCGTCCCGCCAAAGTGAAGGTCGCCTCCAGCCCCGAGAAGTAATTGCCGATTTCCGATTGGCGATTGCCGATTGAATCTCACGAGATCTCATTCGTAATCGGAAATCGCCAATCGACAATCTCAAATCCCCGGCCCCTATCGATTAACCAGACCCTTTTTACCTTCTCGGTTTTGAGTGAGTGGGAGATAGGAGGCTCGTCTCATGGGCAAAGTTATCGGAATAGACCTCGGCACTACGAACTCGTGCGTGGCGATACTGGAAGGCGGCGTCACGCAGATAGTTCCAAACAAGGAAGGCGGGCGAACCACGCCGTCGGTAGTCGCTTTTACGGAGAAGGGCGAGCGATTGATAGGCCAAATAGCCAAGCGCCAGGCAATAACGAACTCGGCCAATACGATCTACGCGGTCAAGCGACTGATGGGACGCAAGTTCGACTCGCTTGAGGTTCAGCGCGCTTGTGAGGTCTGCTCTTACGAAATTACCGAAGCGGCAAACGGGGACTGCCGAGTGCGGGTGCGCGGGAGAGATTATTCACCACCCGAGATTTCGGCGATTTTGCTTCAGCGACTCAAGCTGGCTGCCGAAGAATTTCTCGGCGATGAAGTCACCGAAGCCATCATAACCGTGCCCGCTTACTTCGACGACATTCAGCGCCAAGCTACAAAGGATGCGGGAAAGATCGCCGGGTTGACTGTTCAGCGCATCATCAACGAGCCGACGGCTGCCGCGCTTGCCTACGGGCTCGGCAAACGCGACAACGAACGGATCGCCGTGTACGATCTGGGCGGCGGCACGTTTGATATCTCGATAATGGAGATGGCCGACGGCGTTTTCGAAGTGCTGTCGACTTGCGGCGATTCGTTTCTCGGCGGCGAAGATTTCGATCAGCGCATAGTCGACTGGATGATCGAGACCTTCAAACAGGAGACCGGTATCGATCTGCGTCCTGACAGGCTCGCGCTTCAACGGCTGAAGGAAGCAGCCGAGCGCGCCAAGTGCGAACTTTCCACCACTACTGAGTCTCAACTAAACCTTCCATTCATCGCCGCGGATCCAACCGGCCCGAAGCACTTCAACAAGACCCTGAGCCGAACTAAGTTTGAAGAGCTTGTCGTCGATCTGGTCGAGCGCACGATCGAGCCATGCCAGAAAGCGATCGCAGACGCCAAGCTCACTCCGGAACAAATCACAAAGGTGCTGCTGGTGGGCGGCCAGACCCGCTCGCCGATCATCATCAGCCGTGTGCGCGACATTTTTAAGCGCGAGCCTTCCATCGAGATCAACCCGGACGAAGTCGTTGCCATCGGCGCGGCAATTCAAGTCGGTGTGCTCGCGGGTGATGTGAAGGATTTGATCCTGCTCGACGTGATTCCACTGTCGCTGGGCATCGAAACGCGCGGCGGTCTGTTCACCAAGCTTCTGGATCGCAACTCGACCATACCGACGAAGAAGAGCCTGGTGTTCACAACGGTCGCCGACAATCAGCAAGTAGTAGAGGTGCACGTTCTGCAGGGCGAGCGGGATATCGCGTCCGGCAACCGCAGCCTCGCGCGCTTCGAGCTGGTGGGCATACCGCCGGCCCCACGCGGCCTGCCTCAAGTCGAAGTCACTTTCGAGGTAGACGCCGACGGAATCGTCTCTGTCTCAGCACGCGACAAGATGACTGGACTCGAACAGGCGATGCGAATAACACCGTCTTCAGGATTGTCGGCCTCTGAGATCTACGACTTGATAGAAGAAGCAAATCGTAACGTCGAGTCCGACCGCCGGATGAGGGAGATCATTATCTCCCGAAACCGCCTGGAAGGCTTGCTTCAGAACACCGTGCGCTCCTTCGGCGAATTCGGGTGGATGCTCATGAGCGACGACCAGGAGTTCGTGCGCAACACGATCGATCACGCACGAGAAACGTTCAGGTCAGAAGACTCTGCCGAGGTGCGTTACACCTTGGAGCAACTCGAAAGAGCCGCTCGCCTGATTACCGACGCGATGTTCCGGCCGACGGGCCTTGCATCGGGTCCGGGGGAAAAAGAAAGGGAAGAAGACACCACGCCGTTGTCCGAGGTGTTGTAGAGTTTGCTATACTTATCCTCGGTTTCTGGCTGCTGGTTTCAAGTTTCTGGTTGTTTACGGAATTCGAGATCGGAAACCAGAAACTAGAAACCAGAAACCAGGAACAACAGTTGAGCAGCAAACGCGATTATTACGAGGTGTTGGGCGTTCGCCGAGAGGCGAATGACCAAGAACTGAAACAGGCATACCGGCGCCTCGCGCTCAAATACCATCCCGATAAGAATCCCGGTGACCACCAGGCAGAGGAGCGGTTCAAGGAGTTGAACGAAGCTTATCAAGTCCTCTCGCAGGCGGAGCTTCGCGGGCGCTACGACCGCTTCGGCCACGCCGGTGTCGGCGCGGGCGCCACGGCGGGTGCGGGCTTCGGACAGGGATTCCCGGGCTTCGAAGACCTCTTCGACATGTTCGGTATGGGTGACATCTTCGGCGGACGAAACACTCGTCGCCCAGGACCTCGTCGCGGGTCAGATCTCAGATACGATATAGAACTCACACTCGAAGAAGCTGCCAGCGGACTGAAGACCAAGGTTCGAGTGGCGAGGCTGGAAGCTTGCGAAGTCTGTAGCGGAACCGGCGCGGCCGAAGGCTCCCAGCCCGTGCGTTGCTCCACCTGCGCTGGAAGCGGACAGGTCCGGTATCAGCAAGGCTTCTTTTCGGTCAGCCGCACCTGCTCCACTTGCCGCGGTAACGGGAAGGTGATCAGAGACGTATGCCGCGGGTGCCGCGGCGAGGGCCGCGTCGAGCGAGAGAAGATGCTCGAGATCAAGATTCCCGCCGGCGTCGACAACGGCTCTCGCTTGCGAATAGCAGGAGAGGGAGAGGCCGGCGAATCAGGAGCTGCGCGCGGAGACCTGTATGTAATCGTACACGTCAAAGAGCACGACTTCTTTGAGCGCCGCGATGCGAACTTGTATTGCGCCATTCCCGTATCATTCGCCCAGGCCGCGCTCGGGGCGGACGTCACCGTGCGGACGCTCGACGGCGAACAGGGCCTGCACATTGCAGAGGGCACGCAGAGCAACAGCATGTTCAAGCTCAAAGGTAAGGGAATGCCGGTGCTTGGCGGGCGCGGGCGCGGCGACCTCTACGTAGCAGTCAACGTCATTACGCCAACGAACCTCTCAAAGGAACAGCGCCGTCTGCTTGAAGAACTTGCCGAGATCGAAACGGACGGGCATCGAGATCGCGGCATCGTGGATAAGGTTAAAGATATTTTTGGATAGAGAAGAGCATGGAGTTCAGGACTGATGACCGCCGACGGACGACAGGCGACGGTCCCCCGTCCTTCGTCGTCGGTCATCTGTCCTCATTTACTTCGAAGGAGCGTAATACGGATTCGTGCCCGAACCATGATCGGTTGTGTCGAGTATCTCGCGGACCTGCGGCACCTGCTCCCGAATCAATCGCTCGATCCCCATCTTCAGAGTCACATCCGCCGCGCCGCAGCCCTGACACCCGCCGCCCATTCGTATGAATATGTTGTCGTCTTGAACATCCAGCAGCTCAACGAACCCCCCGTGTGAAGCCACTCCAGGATTAATCATCTCGTCGAGGACTTGTTGTACCCTCAGTCTCACATGCTCCGGAGGCAGTCGATCACCTTCAGCAATCTCGGGCGGTGGATTAAGAAAGGCTCGGATCGCTGTGCCGACTCGTTTACCCAATTGGCGCCAATCCTCCGCGCCTCCCTGGGTAACGTCGACCAGGTTATTGTCGAACTCAACCTTCATGATGCCTGGAATCTTGAGCAGCTTATCGGCCAGGTCGTTGTCCTTCGCTTCTTCAGCGGTGTAGAAGACGGCCGACCCCTCGTGCACGGGCCGATCGACCGTGAAGCGGCAAACGTGAATGTCCTGCCGATCGACTTCGGCCTTAATTTGAATCGCTAGCGGTGAACTCATTATTGTGCTCCTGTCTGGGTCTCTTCGTTCAGGCTTTGATTATAGACGATTCCTTGAAAACATATCCACTTACATCCCTGCCCTTTTTTCCAGGGGACCAAACTGGTCCCGCGTGGGTTCCGCTCAGCAGAACCAGGCTTCAGTCAATCGCGGCGGGCGCAACCGAGCCGGATCAACCGGCAGCACTAATCGACTCGCGGGCGCGTCTCCTCGAAGCGTAAGCGCCAATTCCAGAATCGTGTAGAACGTTTCGGCAGCGTCCTCATTCCCGACGGCCGCTTGCTCGACAATCGCGATCACTCCCTTGTGCAATTCGTCCATTTTCGGGTCGGGATGCGCCCACTCATGGGAGAACGACTCTTGAACCAGCCGTCCAAGCCACTGATGAGTGTCGGGCTGCGACAACAGTAGCGAGCCCGGCGGAACAAGCAACCGAATGCTGTACTGAACTGGGTCCACGTGATCGATCAAGCCCTGCGATTCTACGAACTCGAGAACATCTATGTAGTCGTCGATTGTCGCCCACGGCGTGAACGAAACGAACGTTGGCCTGATAACGATTCCGGCGGTGCGCACTATAAGAAGCGCTTCAATAACGTCCTCTCGAGTGTGCCCTTTGTCCAGACGATCAAGGACCCTGTTGCTCAACGACTCAACCGCCGACACAAGAAAATTGCAGCCGGTCTGCGCGAACTCAGGAATCAACTCCCGGTGCGCGAGAATGTGCTCGACCTTTGCGGTGAAATCAAAAGTTAGTTCCGGAAACTCTCCGTGCATCTTGCGGGTGATGCGAAGCGAATGCCCGGGTCCATTCAAAAAATCCGGATCGCCAAACGTGATGTGCCGCGCGCCAGAAGCTACGAGCCCGCGAATGTCTTCAAGAACAACCTCCTCAGGTACCACGAAGAAGCGGCCGTTGTACACTGGCGGGATCGGGCAATGCGTGCAGAGATGCAAACACCCGCGGCTCGCTTCGACATAACCCACCAGCCGTTGCTCACCGTTGTGCTCAAGCTTCGCGTAATGCTCGAGCGGCACAAGCGTGTCTCGATTGGGCACAGTGAAGTTGAGCCGAGCAACCACCGGCTTTGATGCCAAGTTTCGAGTGCTTACGTCGTTGATCTCGATCGGCGCATGGGACTGGACCGCTTTTATGAGCTGAACGAGCGCTTCTTCAAACTCACCGCCGATCACCGAGTCGGCGACGCTGCCGAGGAGATATTCCGCGTTGAGCGTCGCATAGAGACCGTAGAAACAAACGTGACAGCCGGGGTTGAGCCTGCGAATCTCTTCAGCCACGCGCAAGCCGAGTCGCAACGCGGTGTGCATTGGAACCGATATCCCAACGAAGCCGGCGCGCTTAACCTTGTCCGCATCGAAGCCTTCGACCGAAACGTCCATGGTTTCGGCGTCATACCCGGCCCGGCGCAACAGCCCCATTGGCATTGCTATGCCCGCCGGCTGATGCCCGAGTTCGTAGCAGGAGACCAGGAGAATGGATCGTTCGACCGGTATCGTCATCGATGGCATGTCATTCGCTTCGCGAACTTCACGCAAAGAAGGCTGTTCGTAGTTCGGCCTTTAGGCGGAAGTTTGTAGTCCCAACATTGCTCGAGTCTACTATACAAACTTCCGCCTAAAGGCCGAACTACCAACAAGCAGATGGAGAGTAAGGTTTAATCAATCACAAATTCCAGCATCGAGTGCGCCTCCCGCAGGGCGGCCTCAACTCGCTCAGGTGTGGCCGCGCGGCTGAAGATGAAACCCAGATAGCTCGCTCCCTCGGGCGGCGGCAAGATCTCCTGAGTGACGTGCGCGGTGATGATCATCTCTTCAATGTCAGCGACAGCCTTCGCGGAATCCACCCCATGCACCTCTCTAAGAATTCCAGCGCGAGGGATCGGGATCATCATCACGCCCGCCGCCTGACTCTCGCGTTCGACTTGTCTGACATCTTCCCCAAGCGCGTGGCGAATGATCAACTCTTCAAGCGACATTCCACCGTCGAAACGCAACGCCCTCGAGCAGAGTCCCCCGATTGCGCGAGCGGCCACTTCGATCACCCACGGACCTTGCTCATTCACGCGCAGCTCGGCGTGTACCGGCCCTTTCGTCAGACCCATCGCGCGAGTCGCCGCCGCGGTCGTCTCGACTATCCGCTGTTGGACATCCCGCGCGAGATGCGACGGCGTCACGTAGATCGTTTCCTCGAAGAACGGTCCGTCGAGCGGATCAGGCTTATCGAAGATCGCGAGCATGCGAAACTCGCCGTCGGTTACCAGACCTTCAACCGCGACCTCGAAGCCCGGAATGAATTCCTCCACAAGCGCTTCACGCGCGAGAGCGCCCCCACGCCGCGCGAGTTTCGGGTCGCTGACGATTCGATCGAGCCGTCGGACCACTTGCGTAAATTCTTCCTCATTATCGGCTCGCATCACGCCTCGGCTTGTCGACAGGAACACCGGCTTGACTACGCACGGATACGTGACGCGAGCAGCGATGTCACGCGGATTCTCGTCCAAAGAGAAATGCCAATAGCCAGGCACTTGCACGCCGCTGCGCCTGAGCACTTCGCGCATGCGATGCTTGTTCTTGGCGGTAATCGCGGCTTCCACCGAGTTGTGCCTGAGCTTTAGCCCGCGAGCGACGGAAGCGGCGACGACAGCAGTGTCTTCATCGACGGGTATGACCGCATCGATTGGAAACTGAGCGGCAAATCCTTCGGCCTGCTGCGCGGCACGTTCGGGCTCCGAGAAATCGAGCGTAAGCAATCCTTCTGGATTCCTGTTTGCGAGGGTGCTGGGCTGTTCGGAGGCCGCGACTACGTCCACGTCGAGCTTCAGAGCGGCCTCGACGAAAGCTTTCGTACGATAGGTGGTCGTCGGCAAGAGCAGAAGCACACGCGGCATAGTTCTAAGCTACGCTGGCGCGCGCGACGTTGTCTAGCATTGGTTAGTAGATGGCGTTTTCGCTATATTAGCTTCGAGGAGCATTTGCGATGCGATTGACCGAGATGGTTTCGTGCGCCGGTTGAGCGGCAAAGCTTGCGCCGAGCGCGCTTGCTCAGGTGCTGAGCGAGCTACCGAAACAGCCATACGATCCGAATCTGATTGTCGGCTTCGACCTCGCCGACGATGCGGGAGTATACCGTTTACGGGACGACCTGGCGATCGTCCAGACTCTCGACTTTTTCACGCCGATCGTAGACGACCCGTTTGACTATGGGCGCATTGCAGCGCTCAACTCGATCAACGATGTGTGGGCGATGGCCGGAACTCCAATCACCGCGCTAGCCATTACCTGCTTTCCAAAGACGGGCGTCGACTTTTCGATCCTCGCGGAGATCATGCGAGGCGGGCTCGAGATCCTGACAGAAAACGGAGTCGCGTTGCTTGGAGGTCATAGCGTAGACAATCAGCAGATAATGTTCGGCTACTCGGTGACCGGCGTTATAGATCCGGACAAAGTCGCGACCAATGCCGGAGCGCGGCCCGGTGATGTAATTATCCTGACGAAACCGATTGGAACGGGAGTTATCTCAACTGGAATCAAGTTCGCTAAGACCCCGCCTGACGTGGCGTTCGCCTCGCTCGAAACGATGTTGAGCTCTGGAAAGGCCGCTGCTGAAGCGATGCGCGAGTTCGCCGTTAAGGGCGCGACTGACGTGACCGGTTTTGCGCTGCTTGGACACGCGTGGGAGCTTGCGCGCGCAAGTCGGGTGACAATAGAGATCGGGTCGTCGCGACTTCCGCTCCTGCCCGGCGCTCTCGATCTTGCGCGCGCGGGCTTGCTAACAAGCGGCGACAAGACCAATCGCGAATATGTCGGCGAAGATATCGAGATCGCCGAGCACGTGAGCAAAGAGATGGGCAACCTGCTCTATGATCCACAGACAGCCGGTGGCCTGCTGATAGCGATTCCGGACGAGCACGCGGACGCGTTGCTTGCCAGGTTACGTGAAACCTATCCTCACGCTGAAAATATCGGTCAAGTGCTTGAGCGCGGCCCCCATTCGCTGATCGTGACGTAACGATTCTTTGAGATGAATCGATCAACCGATCGTCTTGAATGCACCGCTGGTCCGATTATATGTTGGAGCGCTAATCATGCCAGAAGCAAAAGAATACGACGCGATAGTCATCGGCTCGGGTCAGGGAGGCACGCCGCTCGCCAAAGCTTTGGCCAAGGCCGGATGGAGGACCGCCATCATCGAGCGCGAGTACATCGGGGGCACGTGTATCAACGTCGGATGCACGCCCACCAAGACGATGTTCAACAGCGCGCGTGTAGCGTACCTCGCTCGCAGATCCGCTGAGTACGGAGTTCACACCGGCCCGGTCACGGTGAGCATGAGCGAAGTCCGGGCGCGTAAGCAGGGGGTTGTCGATAGCTTTCGCGACGGCGGGCTCAGAGGGATCGAGAAAACCGCCGGTCTCGATCTGTTGAGGGGCGAAGCCGCCTTCACCGGTCCGAATTCGATTGAAGTGCGAATGAACGACGGCAGTAAGCGGTTGCTAATGGCCGGCAAGATCTTCATCAACACTGGAGGCCGGCCGATGACGCCCACAGTTGAAGGGCTTGACAGCGTCCCTGTTCTTGATTCGACTTCGATTATGGAGCTCGACCAATTGCCGGAGCACCTGCTGGTGATAGGCGGCGGCTACATCGGAGTCGAATTCGGTCAGATGTTTCGCCGGTACGGCAGCCAGGTGACGATCGTGCATCTTGGCGACCGGCTGCTGGCTCGCGAGGATCCGGACGTCGCGGATAAGATAGCGGAGATTCTGCGCGAAGACGGAATAACCCTGCTGTTGAACTCGGAGGTTACGCACGCCGGCGACGCGCCTGATCTTCCGAATGACGAATCGGGGTTCTGGGCAGTCAGCGTGGGAACCAACGTGAGGCGCGCCATTCCTTTAGTCGGGCAGACACAAGCGGGACAGATACTAATTAGGGTGCGGACGCCGGACGGCGAGCAGGCGCTGACGGGCTCGCACTTGCTCGTTGCAGTAGGGCGTACGCCCAACACTGAACTGCTCAACCTTCAAGCGACGGGAGTCGAGACGGACCAGCGCGGGTTCATAAAGGTCAACGCCCGGCTCGAAACCAACGTGCCAGGTGTCTACGCGCTCGGCGATGTGAACGGAGGCCCGCAGTTCACTCACATCTCTTACGACGACTTTCGAATCATCCGCTCCAACCTGATAGAAGGCGGCGACGCGACTGCGAGTGGCCGGTTTGTGCCTTATACCGTTTTCATGGACCCGCAACTCGGTCGGGTTGGGTTGACCGAGACGGAAGCTCGCAAGCGCGGCTTGAACATTCGCGTGGCTAAGCTGCCGATGGCTAACGTAGCGCGCGCGATTGAGATGAGCGAGACTCGCGGCTTCATCAAGGCAGTCGTTGACGCGGACACTAATCAGATTCTCGGCTGCGCGGTGTTGGGAGTAGAGGGCGGCGAGTTGATGGCGATGTTTCAAATAGCGATGATGGGCCGGACACCATACACTGTATTAAAGGAAGCGATCTTCGCTCACCCGACAATGGCGGAGTCGTTGAACAATCTGTTTATGGCGATGGATGCTTCGTAGTGTCTCGCCTTGCGAGTCGCCGCGTTCCTGGTTCTCTTCTTTCGAAATGGGTAGGGTGATGCTCTTGCATTCTTGGGCATCACGTTGGCCCGCCCTTTCTGACTTGGCGATTTCGCTATCGACAATCCAAGTCGTCGTAATGTAATCTAGGATTCGTACTGGCCCACCGTAGTCAATAGTTTTCCTTCTCTGCTTCAACCCGCAACCGGTGAGAGGGTATTTATGCCCAAAACAAATATGATGAAGGTCGAGATCCACTACGACGCGAAGCGTAAGCTTTGGGCGTTCAAAGCTCCAATCACCGGCGAGGAGAAAAACTCGTTATGATCCTTAACACCGAATATTCTGTTAACGACGTCCCAATTCGTTTTATGGAAGGAAGATGGGAGCACATTGTAGACAAACGGCCGTACCTTGCGTCCTACTACGACAGAATACTGGATGCGATTGAGCGCCCAACCTATGTACTACCTGGTTACAACGGCGCTTTAATTGCCGTGGCCAGCCTGGCTAGATTTAAGTATTTGCATGTCGTCTATAGAGAAGTTAGTCTTGATGACGGATTCATTGTGACCGCGTATGTCGCACGAAGCGTTAACAAGAGGCGAGCCATATGGCGAGAAGACGACCATTGACTGCTGATGCCAACCGGTTGCTGACGCTGGCAACACGCCGCGTCAAGATTCCAGCACTTCCGTTTCGGGTAGAATACGATCCTGAGCTAGACACGCTCTACATTCGATTCAAAGATGGCGTGTCTCCTACTCACAGCAAGGACGATCCGGATAATGGCTTAGTGTATGATTACCGAGGCCGGTCGCTGATTGGTATTGAGATTCTGGACGCGTCGCAAGATTAAGAAATTCTCGGGCGGCGCCCCATCTACGTTTTTGAATCCTCACGTCACGAGAAACCGACCATGCAACCTAAGAGAGACACTTCCAAATCATCGACAATCGCAACGGCGAACGTCGATCTCTTCCAGGAGGTCCGCGCGCGAACCATGCGAATCGTCGAGCCTCTCGAGATCGAAGACTACGTCGTGCAAACTGCTCCGTACATGAGTCCCCCTCGATGGCACATCGGACACACCTCGTGGTTCTTCGAGCTGTTGCTCAAGGATCACCTGCCCGGCTACCAAGTCTATTCGGAAGAGTATCTCTTCTACTTCAACTCCTACTACGAGCGCTTCGGTACTCGAATCGATCGCGACAAGCGCGGCACTCGCTCGCGCCCCACGGTGAAGGACACTCAAGCTTATAGACGGCGGATCGACGAATCGATGCTCGAGCTCCTAAGCGGGACTAACGATAGTCCGGAAGCGGACGCGCTTATGCTGCTCGTGAGGCTTGGCCTCGAGCACGAGATGCAGCATCAGGAACTGCTGGTGTATGACATCAAGCACTTGCTGTGCGACCTTTACGAACCGACGTCAAGAGGTACGCTTCCCTCGCGCGACAAAGTAAGTGGCATGACAGACATCGAAGGCGGTCTGTTCTGGCTCGGGCACGCGGGAGACGAGTTCGCTTTCGACAACGAGAAGCCTGCGCACCAGGTCTTCGTTCAGGACTTCGCGATCGACCGTGTGCCTGTCAGCAACGGCGCGTATCTGGAGTTTATTCGCGACGGCGGCTACACGGATTTTCGCTGGTGGTTTGCGGAGGGATGGGACTGCATTCACCGGGAAGCGTGGCAAGCGCCCTTGTATTGGGAGCTGGACGGCGCCGAGTGGCTGATCAGAGACTTCTCTGGTCTTCACAGAGTCGAAGATAAGGCCGATGAGCCGGTGACGCACGTAAGCTTCTACGAAGCTTCGGCGTTCGCAAAGTGGGCTGGCAGACGCTTGCCCACCGAAGCGGAATGGGAAAAGGCCGCACGCGTTCCATCCAGGCAGACAAATCAGTTGAGCTTTCCCTGGGGTGATGACAGCCCGGCGGTTTCGAGGGGAAATCTGTTTGAAAATGAACTTTGGGGCGTCGCTCCAGAAGGCTCATTCCCCGAAGGTCAAACCGCCCACGGCTGCTATCAGATGATCGGCGACGTTTGGGAGTGGACGACCTCTGACTACGTTCCCTATCCCGGATTCAAACCCGAGTTCGACGAATACAACGATAAGTGGTTCGTCGGACAGAAAGTCCTCCGGGGCGGGTCGTACGCGACACCTCAGTATCACATTCGCTCGACCTACAGGAATTTCTTTCATCCGAACGAGCGGTGGATGATCTCCGGCTTTCGCTGCGCGCAGCCTATCTGACGAGGCCTATGACTACCAGCCTCAAGCCTTCGCCGATTTCAACCTCCGAGCTGATCGAAGCTCTGCAAGAAGCGCGAGAACGCACGCTTGAACTGATCGCAGACTTGAGCGATGAGCATTTGATGGGGCCGCGCCTCGGCATAGTCAATCCGTTGCGTTGGGAGATCGGGCACGTCGCCTGGTTCCAGGAATTCTGGATCCTGCGTCACCTTGGCGACGTGCCGCCGATTCTAACCGGCGGGGACAGCATCTACGATTCGGCGCGAGTCGCCCACGATGCGCGTTGGAATCTGCCGCTGCCGTCGAGAGCGCAAACGATTGCCTACATGAAGCAAGCGCTCGATCGCGTTTGCGATCCGGGTGATCGGAGAAAGTGCGATCCAATCGACGGCTACGACGAGAAATACTTCCTTCACCTCGTTCTGTTTCACGAGCAGATGCACGCCGAAGCGATCACCTACACACGGCAGACCTTGTGCTATCCCCCGCCTCGACTCGGGATCGCTGCCGAGAGTATTCCCAATGTGGTGGCAGGCCTTTCAGGCGATGCCTACATCCCCGGCGGCAAGTTCCAGCTTGGCGCCGTGCCGGGTGAACCGTTCGTGTTTGACAACGAGCAGCGAGCGCACGAGGTTGAGGTCAAGCCGTTTTCGATCTCGAAGACGGCGGTGACCAACGGCGAGTTTGCGGCCTTTGTCGAAGACGGCGGGTACTCGAGGCTCGAGTTGTGGGGCGAAGAAGGTTGGAAGTGGAAGCGAAACGCCGGCGCTGAGCATCCGGTCTACTGGCACCGCGAATCGAGCGGACGATGGCTACGGCGCGACTTCGATAGATGGGTGGAGTTGCAAGATCGTGTCGCGCTGATCCACATCAACTGGTATGAAGCCGATGCGTATTGTCGCTGGGCCGGTCGGCGCCTGCCTACTGAAGCTGAGTGGGAGACAGCAGCGAGCTGCGAGCCTTCGCAGGATGGTCACTCGCTCTCAAATCACAAGCGGCGATACCCGTGGGGCAATGACGGGCCAACCGCTGAACGCGCCAATCTGGACTGGCGAGAGATGGGTAGCATCGAAGTCGACTGTCTGCCCGCGGGCGATAGCGCTTTCGGTTGCCGTCAGATGATCGGCAACACGTGGGAGTGGACGAGCACGCCGTTTGGCGCTTATCCCGGATTCGTGGCGGGGCCTTACAAGGAATATTCCGAGCCGTGGTTCGGCGATCACAAGGTGTTGCGCGGCGGTTGTTGGGCGACGCGCTCATCCATGATTCGAAGCTCGTATCGCAACTTCTATCCACCGGATCGCCGCGACGTGTGGGCAGGATTCCGTACCTGCGCGACGTAGAAATTGGCAAGCTTGCAAAGAGCCGGTTCATTTTCCATTTGTCATTTTCCATATTTTCCATTTGTCATTTTCCATTATTTTCCATTTGTCATTATCTGAGATCTGAAATCTGAAATCTGAAATCTGAGATCTGAGATCTGAAATCTGAAATCTGAAATATGTTTGTAATTCTTCATTTGTCATTTGCCATCGGTCATTGATCGGCCGATGGGTCATCAGATGACAAATGGAAAATGGAAAATGGAAAATGAGTCGACCTCAGAATTCTCACGTGATGGCTCTTCGCACTTAACATGAAAATCGGCCTCATCACGCCGGCGCCTCCTGGCTCGCGATATGGCAATCGTGTCACCGCCCTGCGGTGGGCGCGGATTCTGAGAAGACTCGGCCACTCCGTCATCATCGGACAAACGTATGAGGGCGAAGCGTTCGACTTGCTGATCGCTCTACACGCTCATCGCAGCTTCGCTTCGATCACACGGTTTCATCGCGAACATCCGGATGCGCCGATCATAGTCGCGCTCACCGGCACTGATCTTTACGGCGATCTCGGGCGCAGCTCTCACGTTTGCGAGTCGTTGGAGCTGGCAACGCGAATCGTCGGGCTTCAACCGAAAGCCCCTGACGCGCTGCGCCCGCAACTGCGCGAGAAGACTCGGGTCATCTATCAGTCCGTCGCAGCATTGAACAACAAAGCTTCTAGCGCCAAAGCGCGCGCCTCCACGCCGGACCCTCAGCCGAGTCCTTCGAAGCGCAGGGCTTCGCCGCTTTCATCGCGAGCGCCGGACACCTTTGATGTGTGTGTGATCGGTCATCTGCGGCCGGTGAAGGACCCGTTCCGTGCGGCGATGGCGGCTCGGCTCTTGCCGGCGTCGTCGCGCGTTCGCGTAATTCAAATTGGCGCGGCGATGAGTGAGCAAGCAGCCATTCGGGCGCGCACCGAGATGAACACAAACGATCGATACCGCTGGCTAGGGGAGCAGCCGGCGTCGCGCGTACGACGCATCTTGGAGAGGAGTCGCGTGTTCGTACTGTCATCGCGGATGGAAGGAGGCGCCAACGCGCTGGGAGAAGCCCTGGTGTCACGAATTCCCGTCCTGGTATCACGCATTCCGGGTTCGGTCGGCATTCTTGGCGAAGAGTATCCGGGTTACTTTGAGGTTGGCGACACGATCGAGCTAGCGCGGCTGATGACTTTTGCTGAGACTGACCAAGAGTTCTTTGCCGAACTGAAGAGACATTGCAACCGGTTGGTTCCGCTTTTCGATCCGGCAAGAGAAGAAGCAGCGTGGGCGAAGCTGCTTGATGAATTGTTTAAACCGGTGAAGCGGCCGGGTCAACCGCGGCACGCGGGGCGAGTTGGGCGGCGTTGACCTAATGATTTGACAATAAAATATCGCACTCAGTAGAATTCAAACCTCACGGGCCGTTAGCTCAGTTGGTAGAGCAGCTGACTCTTAATCAGCGGGTCGCAGGTTCGAGCCCTGCACGGCTCATTTTAAATCAATACTTTACAGCCGCTGTCAGGGCGGCTTTTCTTTTGTCTACACCTTCATCTACACCAATCTCATATCCCTCGCGAATGCATCTTGCTTCCAAAATACTTTTTTGTAATCGGGTAGGAGGTTCTAGTCCTTGAGTGGCTCCACTTTTTAAAGAACATGAATGAGGAGAATGTAGTCCTTGATTCTTCGGTCAGCTGGTCGTCCTCGATACTAAACAGAACGTTGCGTTCAGGGCTTGCCACATTTGAGGATCTGCGCCAGGAGTGTTCCAGCTAACCTATCACTTCGGTTGGCTAGTTCATGATTCGTTTAAGGTGGGTTAGAATCAGTGACATAGATCAGGCATATTGATGCTCCTTCCAAAAACGTAATTTCTGGAGTCGGCCATCGAGGAGTTGGCTAAACTGTTCAATGGTTGCGGGTTGGTTTGGAAACAGGTAGAGCCGGGTGCGTGAGTCCTTGGTAATATCGATCGTGCCTTTATTGATGCGATCATAGATGTAGTGCGCGGGGATGCCCAGTGTTTTGGCGAGTTGTGAGATAGTAAGGAATCCGTCGATCTGGCGTTGGGCGTGATAGTTTCGGCTTGCGTATGACTCCGTTTCTTAGCCTAATCTTCGCCACTGTGCTCGGTAGTAACGATTCCCCCATCGGTGAGCGGTAGCCCTCTGCCGTCAGTTGTGCAGCAATCTTCTTGTCGGAAAGGCCTTCGGCGGCGAGCTTGAGGACAAGGGTCGTCATTTCAGCGGCTGAGGACAAATCTGCAATTGACCCGATCTGAACCTGGATTAGCAGAGTTGTAGTATAGCCACCCACCCAAATGATGCGAGCCTGAACGCGATCGCGGGCCACTCGATGCAGGACCATCTTGTCGATCCGGCAACGTAAGAAGGCTTTCTTGTCTTCGCGGGAGAGAATGTCTTTATCCCAGATCTCCGGCAGCTTTTGACCGATGGCTGTAAAGGCTGATTTGAGTTCCGCGGTAAGAGTGAACGGAACAACAACCACCTGGTTGGCTTCAGCCGCCTCGGTTTCAGCCTGTTTCAGATCGCGTAATGCAGTTTCCCAGCGGGCCTCGAGTTCGGCGGCCACTAGCCGGTTGTCTGGATCAACACGATTGAACTGACGATGTGCAAGTGTTGCTTGGTACCTTAGCCGCTCGATTTGTTGCTCACGCGCCTTGTTAACTTGCTGGAGGCCATTCCTATGGACCGCCATTGCTCTTGCGTAAACATCAAGCTCGACTGGTGACAGGGCTTCAAAGAAGACAGTTACCACTGCCTGGTCAACCTTGTTGCTGGGAGTGTACTGGCATTTCCCAACACCGAGAGTCTTATGTAGCGCTTCACATACATAATAAGGATTCTGTTTGTAGTGCACCGTCATCTTATGACCACATTGCCCGCAATATAGGAGTCCATGTAGCAGGGCTTTGCCGCCCCTGGGCACACCGCGGGTTTGGGCGCGGTCATATTCGGCGTGATTGTCGCGCAGCATGGCTTGGATTTTCTCAAAGGTCTCCCAAGAAATATAGGCTGGGTACTTGTCTTTGACACAGGTTCTCCAATCGGCGGGCAGAAGCCGTTTGATCGGCTTATGAGATGAACCATTGCGAGGCAGGGTCTTAGTGCGACCATAGACAAACGCGCCGGCATAGGCAGGATTCTTGAGGATTTTGACGACTGCATTGACTGTTGGGGGTTTCCAGACTACATCCCCAAAACGATCACGACGAGGGAGCAGTAACCCTTCCCGATGGAACCGAGGACTTTGGTTGCACTGCGTACCTGAAAGAAAGTCTGAAAGATCAGACCGATACGCTGCTGTACCTCTCGATCCGAGTCCTTCTGAACGCGCCCTAATTCATCTCGCTGGAGGCCTACCGGGAGATTCTGCGCCAGCGCGCGCGCCACGCTGCGCTTTGTTGAGTAGACCGGATTGAAGGCGCGCCCGGATCGTATAGAGTTCATCTCGGAAAGGGTCCCTTTAAGACCGAGCAACAGACGGCCATTGGGAGTTCCTGGATCATAGATGCCATCGCGATCTGCAATGAGACAGCCCCCGAACCCGCAGATGTCGAGCAGCGGATACCAATCCGAGCAATTGCGTGAGAGCCGAGTTACCTCGGAAGAGAGAATGAGGCCGACCTGGCCAACCGTTACCTTGGTGACAAGGTCCTTAAATCCTTCGCGGTGATCTGCAGCGGCACTGGTTGAGCCCAAATCAGAATCGATAATCTCGATATCCTGGTCTCGCCAGCCGAGACCAGAGCACGCTCTTTGAGCGCATACTGCAGACTGAGACTCTCCTGATTGGTGAGTACTTGGTGAGGAGTGGACTGACGGATGTAGATCACCGTTTTGCGAGAGAGATGGATGGTGGTTACCAGTTCGGAAGTGTTCATAGATTACCTCCTGGAGGACCGCCGTGAGATCCTCAGCAATTTGTTGTTGAACTAAGCGCTGCGCGCAGAGACAGGGAACCCGCCTGAGAATAACTCGATCATTCTCAATCTGAAAGTCTGATCAACTACACTTCGATTTGCCGACGAAGCAAATCAATCCGGAGGTGTAGCTATGACCGAACTGAGAAAGAGAATGATCGAGAGTCTTCAGCTCCGAGGCCTGTCGGAGCGAACTCAAGAAGCCTATGTTCGCGCGGTCCGGCAACTGGCTGATCACTGCCACAAGTCGCCAGACCTCATCACCGAAGAAGAACTTCGACAGTATTTCCTGTACATCAAGAATGTCAAGAAGTACTCGCGAGCCGCCTCGACGATCGCGATCTGCGGGATCAAGTTCTTCTACGAGAAGACGATGGGCCGAGAGTTCACAACTCTCGAGCTTGTGCGCGCCCCGCGCGAGAAGAAGCTGCCGGTGATCCTGAGCGTGGAGGAAGTGCAGACGATACTAGGGCGAGTGAGACTGCCGCGATATCGAGTGTGTTTGGGGACAATCTACTCGTGCGGGTTGCGGCTGCAGGAAGGCACACACGTCCAAGTGCGAGACATCGACAGCGGGCGAGGGATGCTGCACGTTAGGCACGGGAAGGGCGGGAAGGATCGTTATGTGCCGCTGCCCGAGCGAACGGTCGAGTTGTTGCGGGAGTACTGGCGGACGCATCGCAACCCGGTATGGATGTTCCCATCCGAAGGCCGCGTGCACGTTGAGTTGAAGAACTCGATCGAGCCGATGGAGAGGAGTTCGGTTCAACACGCATTCCGAGCGGCGCTCAAAGAGACGAAGATCAACAAGGCTGCATCGGTGCACACGCTTCGACACAGTTGGGCGACGCACTTACTTGAAGCGGGAGTGAATCTGCGGTTGATACAAGAGTATCTCGGTCACAGTTCGCCCACTACCACCAGCATCTACACACATCTGACGGCGAGAGCGGAAGACCTCGGTCGGGAAGCCATCAACCGGATCATGAGCGGGCTGTGATCGGGTGATGGTGGAAGTGGCCGAGATATTCCGGAGGCACGGACCGGAGTATCTGGCGAAGTATGGCGAGCGGATGCCGCGCAATCACCATCGGGCGATGCGCGACATCGAGCAGTGCCGCACGCCTGTGCTCGGCGGAAAAGCATATGTGTGCAAAAAGTGTGATGAGTACCGGTACAGCTATCACTCGTGTAAGAACCGGCACTGTCCCAAGTGCGGGAACGATCAAGCGGAGAAGTGGCTGGAGGAGCAGAACAAATTGCTGCTGCCAGTGATTCACTTCTTGGTGACGTTTACGTTGCCCGAAGAGTTGAGGAGGATAGCGCGGGCGAATCAGAAGACGATTTACAACATTCTGTTTCGGGCTTCATCGGAAGCGCTGCAGAAGCTGGCTTGGGGCGAGCGATTTGTAGGCGGGCGAGTGGGGATGGTGGGAGTGCTGCACACGTGGACGCGGGCACTGATCTACCATCCGCACGTCCACTACATCGTGACGGGCGGAGGGATGAGCGAGAGCGGCAAGTGGAAGAACTCGCGGGAGGATTTCCTGGTTCCGGTGCGGGCGCTGTCGGTGATCTTTCGCGCGAAGGTTCGAGACTTGCTGAAGAAGACGGAGTTGTTCGATCAGGTGGACGGTCGAGTATGGAAGAAAGAGTGGGTGGTGCACTCGGAGCCAGTGGGAAGCGGCGAAGCAGCGTTCAAGTATCTGGCGCCTTACGTGTTTCGGGTGGCGATCAGCAACAGCCGAATACTGAAGCTAGACGATGGCCGTGTGACTTTCAAGTACAGAGATTCGGCGACTGATCAGACTCGATTCTGCACGCTTAGTGCGGAAGAGTTCATGAGGCGATTCTTGCAGCACGTGTTGCCGGAGAGGTTCGTGAAAGTGAGGTACTACGGGTTGCTGGCTGGTGGGAATCGGCAACTGCTGAAGAAGGCGAGAGAGTTACTGAGAGCAAGAACGAGCGAGACGGGTGGAAAAACAGAACACGGCGACGGAGCTCGGCGACAGGCGCTGATATGTCCAAACTGCGGGAACGAGATGATGCTGATCGGCGCCCTGAGCCCGAGAGGACGCGAGCCGCCTTAGTAATGACCTGCGAAACTTAGACAAACCTGGAGCATGAGGCGCTTATTCACCTGGCGTCGAGATATGACTGTGCGCCGAGGCGATTAACAGGTGGGCGACGAGATTGAGGAAAGTGACTGGCTGAGCCCAAAGATGAAACTGACGAAGAAAACGCTCGATGCTGATAAAGTGAGCTAGCCACACGCATCAGCAGCCACCCGGGAGAAGGCGCGAAAGGCCAGTCTTGGCTTACCCAGTCTGAATGATCAAACTCCAAGTGCTCGAGGTTACCGGCTTAGTTCAACCTCGACTTTCGCGGCGGCTTGGGAGCCGGCAAGGGATTGGGCCGGACGCCGCGCCGCGAGAAGTCTTAAGTTGTTGGAGCGTTGGGGATAGTCGTCCCCAGATGTTTCGTGGTGGGACATGCATAAGACCTCGCATTGTTTGGCTAACAGGATGAGATCGTCCAAAGCCTGCAAGGTGAATTTGGCGTGGGGGGCGTCACGAGACGGTACGAGATTGGTCGCAGAGACTGGGATTCTTAGAACTATATTCTCACGATATGTGACAAAAACGTGAGGAGAAGGGTTAAAGGGCGCCCCAACGAAGAGGACCGGGAAGCGACGACCAAACAGTGGATGGAAAGGATCGGTGATCTCAACTAGAGAGACGAAGAGGACCGGGAAGCGACGACCAAACAGTGGATGGAAAGCATCGGTGATCTCAACTAGAGAGACTTCTTCCCACTCTTCGTTATTGAAGGGGGTATTAAGATGCTGGCTCGATCTCAGTCATAGAGGGGGAACAAGATGAAAAAAGGAACAAGTCCGAGAGCTGCAAAGGCTGCATCGAGAGTGCTAGACAATCCTTCATCTGGTAAAGCCGCTAAGACGGCAGCGGGCAGTGCCCTTACTCAAAGCAAGGCTCCTCCCGAAACAACTTCTCCAACCGCGCTAAGGCGGCTTCCAGCGTTTTGCGTGACGGACGAAGTAGGAAGGCTTCAAAAACTGCGGCGGCTAGTGCTCCGGCACAAACCAAGCGGAAGTCTTAGGAGCGTTTGCGATCGGAATTTTTGTGTCGCGATTTTTCTTGATGGCATAGTCTGTCTGTGCTAACGAGCTGGCACAAGCGCAGACGATGAAACACTATGAGAATCTGCGCACCGTCCTTCCATAGGAAAGAGTTCAATCACATTCGAAAGGACTTTTCTTATGGCCACGAACGTTCCAAAACTCACCTACTCCATCCCTGAAGTTTGTGAAGCACTTCAAATCTCACGAACAACATTGTGGAAGCTGGTCCGATCGCGAAGGCTAAAACCTGTTCGCATAGGTCGCCGAGTTCTCTTAAGTCTGAAGGCCGTTGAAGAGTTTCTGAACGGCGAAAGCAGCAGCGCCCAGAGATCAAGATAGTCCCGGAGGGTGTCCGCTGACTGTTGTCCCGCAGGAACTCGAAAGCCGCGCGGTGCGGGCAAAGATGGATCGGTCGCGCACCAGTCTCCGAGATCGCTTCGAGTTTTCGACGCTAACGTTGCTGCGCCCAAGACACGACCCTGGGCAAGACTTGTGGGGCTGAAGGCAAGAGAGGCGAGGACGATGAAAGTCATTGCGGTGGCGAACCAGAAAGGCGGCGTTGGTAAGACGACGGTTACGAGGGAGTTGTCGGCTTGTTGCGCCCTTCGAGGCTATCAGACCTTAGTCATCGATAGCGATCCTCAGGCGAATTTGACCGCGAGTTGGGTTGAACCAGACATCTATAACATCACGGCCAGAAAGAAAACAGAAGAAGGAATCAGCTTCGCTCCGAACGCCACAGCCCAAGAAACTTGGTCTCTCTGTACCGCCACTGCTGCGACTGTCTCATGAGGAACTCATACGGCCTTAGCAACCTCCAACCGAAAGCCCAGAAGCTCGCAAGGCGGGGCGCTTCGCTTCATCGCTGGAGGCTCAAGAAAAAGCGCTGGAGAAGGACCCGGTAAACCGTCCACCCCGCCGCACTCAGAAGGTGCGCGGGCACAGTGCCCAGCGTGCGCTGCACAGGCTCCACTCCCAAAAACATAGCCAACGAGAGAATCCAGTTCCCGGCCGAAGTCCGATGCGCGGCCGGTCAACCTGGCTACCGGGCCGTCGAGGCCATCACACCGGATTCCCCAAAAAACTGCGCGAGCGGCATGGTCAAAGGCAAGCAATCCCTGATGCAAGCCAGCCGGTTTCGCGCTTTAGGTGCATGCCCCTGAAAGTTGACACAATGGAAAAAACACCACATAACAGCCGCCCGATGGTGAATATGCTGGCTAGGCTCACCAGTCCATGTCTTATTGAATCCCGGTTTTTGATCTGATCCGGCAAGGTCCGCTGCACCAGAATCTCATGGTCGACACAGGTGTTCCGTCGATATTCGTCCCTACAAATCCTGCCCCCTTACCCCGGTTCGATTCTCCCTTTGTTTCAAAACAGACCTTCACAGCGGCTTGAGACTGTCCAGACCGATATACTGCGAGCAAAAGAAGATTAACGGACGCTGAGATTCGTCCACGTGGATGGCGACGACACTACCCAGGAACAGAGTGTGGGTATCGCAATCGAAGGTTTTCCGCAGCATGCAATCCAAATAGGCTTGGCTGCCTTTCAGAATTGGAGCACCAGTGACCGCCGGCGCCCATTCCACAGCTTGGAAGCGATTCTCTTCCTGATCGGGGTGCCGGCCAGCAAAGCGGTCTGAAAGCCAAGTCTGAGACTCACTGAGCACGTTGACCGCGAATACGCCGCCTGCCGTGATCATTCTTTCCGTCCGAGTACCCTTTGCAAGGCTGACAAGAACGGTCATAGGCGAGATCGACACTGAGCAGAAAGCATTGCACGTCATGCCGTGGATTTCATCACCAGCGCTGCTGGTCACTATAGCCACTCCAGTGGCGAAACGCGACATTACTTTCCTGAATTGCTCTTTGCTCAGTGACAGGTCCATCACTTTCCTGTTTCCCCAGCCTCGCTGCTCCTTCCAAACATTAGCGACGGATGTTCCCAGTTGGCATGGTCAAGAGACGAGAATTTTAGTCTTTCTCTATGGTGCGTCAATAGCACCTTGAGCCAGTGTTGAACGAATGGGGCCAATTTCATAGTCCAATAAGATTGAGGACATTTCGGCTCATATGCCGAAATGCAAGTTAATGCTTGCAAAAAACAACCAGTAGAGCAGCCACATCGGCCCGGCAATGCTCAAGGGAACTATAAGGTTGTCATCGATCACTTCCACGGGGTCAGCTCAGTCACAGTCCCGGCCAGTACGCAACAACGCCCAATGAAGTACCCGGCCCGGCTGTGACCGATTTTCGGAAGCAAAAACATCACCACTAAGGCAACCAGAAAGAAACCGGCGCTGCCTTCCAGACTCTTGGCACGGAAGCGCGCGCGGCCAAACTGTGTGCCGATGAGAGCTGAAGCCGCATCACCAACGAGTGGTAAAGGTGATGCTTACAATCGTAATGTACTTGGGAAAAAACGGCCACTGAAACTGTTGCGGCAATAAAGAACCATGTCACCGCATTGAGACGCTTACTTTCGGCATCTTGTTCTTGCATTCGTAACAGGCGACCGCAAAGCCACTGGAACGTCCGCGTCGTCTTCTGATGACGATGGCGGGCGAAATCCAGCACAATGCTGGTTCCCGTAAATGGCGGCGAGGATCCACAATGCGGAATTCCTCGGGGTAAAGAAGTAAATGATCGGCACGGCAAGCCCGGTCACATGAACAAGCTTCCGTGGAAGCTCTAGTCGAAACCCTGGAGTAGCCACGGCGGACCTGGTTGCAGGTGATATTGACATACCCGTCAAGTGCGTTCGCCTCTGAATCTCATTCTTCTCTCGTCGGCGAATCAAGACTTACGGGCGGTCCCAAGGCCGTCATTCTTATTGTCTACACCTTCGTCTACCCCAACTGTTACTTCCGTCTTTTTCCTATTCAGAGAACAAAGGTTCGAACAACGAAGAAGTTGCGCTCCTAACCCAAATTCCGACCCGCAACCACGTAGCAAATTGGGTCAAAAGACCGGATGTCACAAAACCAATTGTGTGACTCTTTCAATTTACTAGTTCGCTCTCAACTACCGCCCCCGATCGAGCTTAATCGCCAACAGCTCACTCGCCTTGCGTATCACTGTCGGACTCTGGTGCACGTAGATGTCTGACGGTCGTGCCGATCCAAGAGAGCCCAAGAAATTCTTGAACTCCTTTGGCGATTCGGATCGCCCTTTGTCTCCGGCCGGAGCGAGTTTCGGCTTCCATTCGTTTGTTGGGCGCGGAAGGACCCCGCCACACCGCAGGGATCACAAACCTTTCGCATTACCGTCACAGACTTTGTGAACGTAGAAGTTCTGCGGTCGTTTTCAGTGTGTCGTTTTCAGTGATGACGTGGGCGGAAAGTTCCCGTATAATGATCGCTGCTCTTGCGGAATCAGTAAGTCGCGAGAAGGCACTTGGCCGGGGCCGGCAGACATTCTAGGCTTTGGTTTCGTCCGCCGGAACCCGAGTTTTCGTGAGATTGGATCCCTCGTAGCACGAGGGGATCTCTGCGTCGTGGGTGGAGTCTTCCTGATCTCACCATACATTTCTTTATTGGAGGTAGCAAAATGAGTTGGGATCCTGACAGAGAGGACAAAACTATCTATAAGGTTGTAATGAATGACGAAGAGCAGTACTCAATTTGGCCCGCCGACCGTGAGAATCCGTCTGGCTGGAGGGACGTGGGTAAGGAAGGGCCGAAAGCCGAGTGCCTAGCTTACATAAAAGAGGTATGGACCGATATGAGACCTCTTAGCTTACGGCAGAAGATGGAAGAGATGGCCAAGAATCCGCCGCCACCTCCTCCCGCTCCTTCAGACCAACCAAAAGGCGAAAGTCTCGTTGACAAGTTGTCACGAGGAGATCACCCCGTAGAAGCGAGCGTTCGGCCTGATAGGACAGTCAATTTATTCAAGGAGGCAATTGATCGCGGGTATGTCCACATAACGTTCACTGCTACTCAAGGGAAGACCGAACTAGGTGTGAGGCTTGATCGCGATCAGTGTGATTTTACCAACTCGGATTTTGAGAAAGGTGCTGGGGCGGTTCGTATAGTTGGAGGTCTAACGCTGGATTACGTCAAGGTCAGATGCATTGCTGAAATAAACCTGGAAACGTTAACAGGCACAGGTCACCTGGAGAAAGTGGAAGCTCAAGCATGAACGATCACTAAGAGGCCCGCACCTGCGATACCGCCTGGTCATCTGCGTTAAAGCTGTCACCCGAGACCGATATGCATTGAGAGAGCTTTCGGTGAGTCAAGAAAACTGCATTCGCCGGATCGGACCATGACTGACGGCAAGTTCTCACTTCGCGTTGCTCAAGCAAACTAGCTGGGTACTGGTTCAGTCTATTGCGACTTTAGTTCGCGTTCAGAGAAGCAAATGTAGACTTTTTCAGATCATCTCGCCGGCGCGGAATTCAAGTTGACTAACACTCTACTCAGTAGTAACAAGCGAGAGTACTGCCGCAGGCAAGAAGAAGTGAGTGAAAGATAAGATGCTGACACCTCTTCAGCCAATATATCTGCTTGCCGACAGCGAACTCCTGTTCTGGAGAGACAAGCCCGGACTGTTCCTGTCTCAGGTTAGACGTCGCCTCGGCAAGGAACGCCCTGCGGCTGCATACGTGGGTGCGTCCAATGGCGACAAACCGGAGTTCTATTCTATTTTCACGGCAGCCATGGCGAACATCGGCGTCACTGATTGCAAGATGATCAAGTCCTCCTTTTCCTGGGAAGACAAGCTGTTCTTTGAGAGCGCCGACATCATCCTGCTTGCCGGGGGCGATGTGCAAAGAGGCTGGGATGTGATCGATCAGGTTGGGATCAAGGAAGCGCTGATCAGACGCTATCACGGCGGGGCGGCCTTGTTAGGACTCTCCGCAGGAGCGGTCCAACTTGGTCTGTATGGGTTTCGAGAGGGAGATCAGCCGTCTGTGAGCCTGTTCGACACGCTCAAGCTGGTGCCGTTTGTGGTCGATGTGCATGAAGAACGGTCAGAATGGGAGAGACTGAGCACGTTAATAGAGCTCCTAAACTCCAGTGTAAAGGGTATCGGCTTACCGTCAAGAGGAGGAATGATCTTTCATCCGGATTACACCGTTGAGCCGCTGAGGTTTCCCGTGCATGAGTTCTCGATCTACGACCAAAAGTTGACGCACAGATTGTTGATTCCAGAGGACCACAATCAACACGTTGCTTCAACACCTTAAGAGTTGTAATGATACAAGGATCCCATGGAACTCTCCATCACCATAGCGATAGAAATGACAACGCGGAGGCGGATGGGAGAATCGTAAATCGAGGCCGCCGGCGCACTGGACATTACAATGTCACGTTCGGAGAATAGTTCCCAGCGTGGAGGCCTGCGATAGCAGAAGCTCCGCGTGGCTAAGCTTCCTTAAGAGGGTTCTTAGGCTATGCTAGACCCGTCTTATCTGTGGTTCCGGAGGCCGTATGCAGGCGAACGGGCGCAGCTCAGACTGTTCTGTTTTCCATACGCGGGCGGAACGGCCCATATCTACAGGGACTGGCAGCAGTACTTGCCTCCCACGATCGAAGTCCTACCTGCCCAACTCCCCGGGAGAGGGCCGCGACTGCGAGAGCCTAGCTTCGTAAGCCTGCCGGATCTGGTGACAGCTCTTACGACCGCCATCACCCCGTTGCTGGACAGACCATTTGCGTTCTTCGGACACAGCATGGGAGCAGTAATCGCGTTTGAACTGGCTCGAAGTGTACGGCAAGGTTTCGCCTGCGAACCCGAAGTACTTTGTGTGTCAGGTCGGCGAGCGCCTCAGGTTCCGAGTGACAAGCCGCCCTCATACAACCTGCCGAATGACGAGTTCATAGCGGAACTACAGCAGATGGATGGAACGCCCATAGAGGTTTTGGAGCACACGGAACTGATGGAGCTGGTCACACCCGTGCTCCGGGCCGATTTTCAACTGATTGAAACGTACCACTTCGAGGCTGGTGCTCCGCTTGCCTGCCCTATAGCTGCCTACGGTGGGTTAGAGGACAATGAGGCGCCCCGCGAGATGCTGTCGATGTGGCGAAGTCAAACCACATCCCGTTTCGCGATGTATATGTTGCCAGGGGATCACTTTTTTCTACGATCATCCCAAACCCTCTTGCTTGAAATGCTCGCTCGACAGGTTCAGGAGGCCCTGGCAGGCGGTCGCATCAACACGGAGAACAGAACAGAGCAGTGACCCGAGGAGAATTTTGGCGAGCAGGTTCTGGGACTTCTTGCAGACGCATCAACGCTGCAGAGTTCGAAGAGCTGAACGAAAAGAAGTACGACAGGTGCTTGTAATTCGGGGAGCCGTCTTCGGCAGGCGGCTCAAGGAGGCAGTATCATCTGAGTACTACAAAAAGGATAGACCACTCGAACTACTTTGCGATTTCCTCTCCGGGCCCTAAGCTGGGCGGCGACGAGGTTCAGGTGTGGCTGGCGAATCAGGATCAACATGCAGAGCGAATCAAGGCGTTTTTTCAGATCCTTTCCCCCGACGAGCAGCAAAGGGCTCAACGATTCCACTTTGAGAGGGACCGCGTGCGCTTCATAGCTGCGCGCGGAATACTTCGGCGATGTCTGGGAGCCTTTCTTGAGACGACTGCTGATCGCGTGCGCTTCAGATATACCGAATACGGGAAGCCTTCGCTCTCGGTTGAGTTTAGTTCGGCCCGCATCAACTTTAACATTTCTCACTCCGGTTCAAGCGTATTGCTCGCGTTCTCTATTGGCCGTGAGCTCGGCGTCGACATCGAGGAGATCCGGCCGGACTTCGCGACCGCAGAAATCGCGAAGAGATACTTCTCAGCCCTTGAAGTGAAGACGCTGAGGTCGCTGCCGGCGAGTGTTCAAGCGGAAGCGTTTTTCAACTGCTGGACCCGCAAAGAGGCGTACATCAAGGCGATCGGTGAGGGGCTCTCGTGCCCCCTCGATAAGTTTGACGTAACGCTGGTTCCGGGAGAACTGGCACGACTGCTGGAGACGAGAGGACACGGGTTGCCGGCATCCAGATGGGTGATGCGGAGCTTGGATGTTGGGCGGGGCTGCAAAGCGGCGCTAGTCGTCGAGGGACATGAGGGGGAACTGAAATGCTTACACTGGCCCGAGTCGGGCGAGATCTAAATAAGTAACAAGTAGTCGAGAACGAGTTTCAGCAATGTAATCTGAACGTAGGGGCAGAGGTCCTAAGATCGCAGCGAGGGAAGGATATGTCAGCAACTAGCGAAGAGTTTCAGTTTCAGGCGGAAACAAAACAGCTTCTTGATTTGGTGATTCATTCGCTCTATACCAGCAGGGAAATATTCCTAAGGGAACTCATTTCAAATGCTTCCGATGCGCTGGATAGGCTCCGGTTTGAAGCCCTTACCAATCCGGAGTTGCTTTTGGGAGATGGCAAATACGAGATCCGCCTGGAACCCGACGGAGAGGCCAGAACGCTATCGATCTGCGATTCTGGAATCGGGATGAGCCGCGAAGAAGTGGTCGCTAACATTGGAACGATCGCGAGATCGGGAACGCGAGAGTTGCGCGAGAGAATGAAAGAGGAACAATCGAACCAGGCGCTGGCAGAATTCATAGGGCAGTTCGGAGTCGGTTTCTACGCGTCATTCATGGTAGCGAAAAAGGTCACACTGGTTACTCGCAGAGCGGGAGAGGCGGCCGCCACAAAGTGGGAATCGAGCGGCGACGGCACTTATAAGTTGGCAGCAGCCAGGCGTGAGACGCACGGCACAACAGTTACTCTGCACCTCAAGCCAGTTGAACCAGAAAGTGGGATTGAGGACTATACCGATCAATGGGTTCTGTCTCGAATAGTCACGAAGCATTCGGATTTCGTTGGATACCCCATTGTGTGCAAGTTCGCGCAGGAGGCAATTGAGCGGGACGACGGCGTGAAGGCGATTCCAGCAGGCAAGTCTGCCCACGTTGCCGAAGATCGAACCCTGAATTCGATGCGACCCATTTGGAACCGCCCACAGACGGAGATTACCGACGGTGAGTATGCGGAGTTCTACCGCCACATCTCTCACGATTGGAACGCGCCACTAAAGACCATCGCGCTCAAGGCTGAGGGCAGCGTGGAATATCAGGCGCTCCTGTTCATACCATCGAGGGCGCCTCACGACCTGTTTTACCATGGCACCAAGAGCGGGCTCCGCTTGTATGCCAAGAGAGTCATGGTCACGGAGCGCTGCGAGGAGCTGTTGCCGAGTTATTTGCGATTCATAAAAGGGGTGGTCGATTCCGCAGATCTGCCACTGAATGTCTCTCGCCAAATGTTACAGCAGGATCGTCATATCACCCAGATTCGACGATGGCTCACCAAGAAGGTCCTTGAGGTGCTTGAAGACCTTAGCGAGGAAGATCACGACAAGTTTCTTGAGTTCTGGGAGCAATTCGGCCGGGTGCTCAAGGAGGGAGTCTCCTCCGATTATGATTACAAACAGCGAATCCTCCGGCTATTGCTGTTTCAGTCTTCCAATGATCCCGAGAAGCTGACGAGCATCAAAGGTTATGTCGAACGAATGAAGGACGGGCAGGACGAGATCTACTATCTAACCGGTGAGTCTCGCGACGTTGTGGAGAATTCGCCGCACCTGGAAGTGTTCAAGAAAAACGGTTACGAGGTGCTTTACCTTACCGAGCCGGTGGACGAGTTGCTGGTGCAATCTTTGCTGGACTACGAAGGAAAGAGGCTTCAGTCGGCTGGCAAGGGCACCGTCAAGGTCGGAAGCGCCGAAGAGAAGGAAAAGGTCGAGCAGTATCTCAAGCAGAGGGAAGAGGAATCTTCAGAGCTATTGCAGTTTCTCCAAAAGATCCTCGATGAGCACGTTAAACAGGTGCGCCTTTCGAGTCGGCTGGTATCATCACCCGCGTGTCTGGTTGGGACCGAGTCTGACTATAGCCCTCAGTTGGAGCGGTTACTACAGAAGGGAAAGGGCGGAGGACCGAAGCAGCGTCGTATTCTGGAGTTGAACCCGCGTCATGAGATATTTCTGAAGATGCAGGAACGATTCAACAGAAACAGGCTAGACAATTCGCTCGCCGTCCATGCAGAATTGTTGCTGGGCTATGCACTACTTGCCGAAGGCTCGGACCTTCCGAATCCCGCCAAGTTCAACGACGCGGTCGCCCGACTTATGCTCCAGACGCTATGACGCGTTTTCAACGCCATTGATAATGACCGTGCCCCGAGCGCCGTCGGTACCCCCCAGCCGGCTCGCGACCGTTTTGTTTAGCCTGAGTCTAGATTCGACACGCGCGCGATCCAGGCGGGAGAGCTTCAACACCTGTCTCCTTCAAACGCCAGACTATCTGTTTGCAGTCGGAGTTCCCATCAAGCAGCCGAGTCACAGTAGCGGTCAAATGTAATATCGAGTAAGTTTCCCATCAGGTCATCTGAAATGCTGTGCGGATCAATTCTGTGCCCGCCGGTTATTACGCTTCCGCGCGGCTGCCTTCTCCTCAAGGCTTATGGCCGACCTCAGATGTTCGCTAAAAAGGGACCCTCACAATAGGCCTGAAAGCCTCTGTCTCAGTCCCCAGAAACGTGTGCAGCATCAGCGAGACTGGGAGGTCTTCACAAGTCCTTATCATTGAAAGGCAGCAAATAGAAAGAGTTCTTGATTGCAATTGCGCCGAGCTTTTGAAGCTTGCGCCAGGTGCGAACGCGCAGATTCGTCGGTTTCGGCGGCAACTGGTGAATGAGCAGAATCCAATCTTGTTTTAAAGCTGACCGAAGCATAAAATAGTAATAACTGATACATTGTAACGAGTGTTTTATGAATTTCAGCAAAAACAAATTGGACCTATCCCATGATTGCGTGGTTGGAGAGGGCGAGAATTGAAAGGAACTGAGCAAGTAACAAAAAAGGCTCTACTGGCACACGACGTTAGGCCGAATCCGGATAAGCGAACAAGTCTACAGGGTAGCGGGTAAACAAATACGGCCGTTTCGTTTGGCAGCCGGAGTGACCTGCCGCGGATACTCGCGACGATTGCAACGAGCGATGACGGACTTCGGAGCGGACGAGCGTTTGGCGAGGCTGCTAAGAGAATCAAGGACTGCGGGATCGATGTGCCGGTCACCACGACGCGAACAGCGACTCAAGGGCACGGTGCGGCGATGCTTCGAGAGGAGCCGAGAGCGAGCTAGGGAAGCAAGGCGCAAGGTTAGTGATAGCAGGAATGGACGGGAGCATCGTCTCGATCGTGAGCATCAAAACCGACGAAAAAGGCCGAGAGATCAAGGGTGGCAGACGCAAGCATCGTGAGTTGAGCTGGAGAGAAGCGCACCGATGTGTAGCTCGCGATCCGAGGTCTGTCACGGGCATTATCGAACTCTGCGCCAGTATGTGGTCCATTTTCCACCAAGCTCCAGCTATGTTCATCGGAAGATACGGCGTCTGAAGTGAGGAGGCCATTTATGAAATCTGGGATTTTGTCTCTTGTAGGTCATACACCTATTGTCAAGTTGAATCAGTTTTCCAAGAATTCTCACTTTCGCCTCTTTGCCAAATTGGAAGCCTTTAATCCGGGCGGCAGTATTAAAGACAGACCAGCGCTCAAAATAATCGAAACTGCTTTGGGAAGAGGCGACATTGCGCCCGGGGGTACGATCATCGAGTCCAGCTCCGGCAATATGGGCATAGGTCTGGCTCAAGCCTGCCGCTATTATGGTATGCGGTTGGTATGTGTGGTGGACACAAAAACAACCGCGCAAAACATAAGCATTTTGAAAGCTTATGGGGCTGAAATAGATTTGGTCTCCAACCCCGACCCGGCCACAGGTGAATTTCTTCAAGCTCGGATCAATCGGGTGCAGAGCCTTCTACAATCGATACCCAATAGTTTTTGGCCGGATCAATACTCCAACATTCAAAATGCGATTGCGCACGAACAGACAATGCATGAGATTGCAACAGAATTGGATGACAAAGTTGACTATCTGTTCTGTTCCACAAGCACGTGCGGGACAATAAGAGGTTGCGCCACCTACGCACGGAATCATAAATTACAAACAAAAGTGCTGGCTGTCGATGCCATAGGAAGCGTGCTTTTTAGCGACAAGCCCGCAAAGCGGCTTATACCGGGCCATGGCGCTGCGGTAGTCCCAAAGCTGCTTAAACGCGATCTGATAGACGGAGTTATACACGTATCAGATTTAGAATGCGTGGTCGGCTGCCGACGTCTGGTGAGAGAAGAAGCGATTCTGGCTGGCGGATCATCGGGAGCGGTAATTATGGCTATAGAGCGTATGAGAGACACTATTGCTGCCGGCGTGACCTGTGTAGCCATTTTCCCTGATCGCGGAGAGCGCTATCTCGACACCATCTACTCGGATGGATGGGTAGAACAGCATTTTGGAGATGTGTCCCATCTTTGGCGACAAGTCAACGGAGGCTAAACCATGCACAATGGCGACATATTGATTTTGAAAGGACGGGAAGTAGCTTCGCTTCTGGCAGGCCGCGAGAGCGAATTGCTTCAAATCGTGAAGGCTGCTTATGAGGTACACTTTAACGGACACAGCTCGCTGCCTCATTCCTTGTTCTTGCGTTTTCCTGACAATCCTCGAAATAGAATAATCGCTCTACCCGCTTACCTGGGCGACGACTTTGGAGTTGCGGGTATAAAGTGGGTGTCGTCATTTCCCGCAAACCTGGAGAAGGGGCAAGACCGGGCCTCGGCGGTTGTGATTTTAAATTCACATGAAACTGGGAGGCCGCAAGCAATCCTGGAAGGCTCTATCATCAGCGCCAAAAGGACGGCTGCAAGTGCGGCCCTGGCCGCAACCTATTTGCAGGGTGATAATACAAACTGCGCGGGAATAATCGGCTGCGGGTTAATCAGCTTTGAAATAGTTCGATTTCTTTCAGTGGCTTGTCCGGAAATAAAGACGCTCTATGTCTTTGATATATACTCAAGCAATGCCCAGCAGTTCAAGGATAAGTGTCGAGAAATTTCAGGCCGAATCGAAGTCATCGTTGCCGGCGACGTAAATACTGTCATAAGTAAATGTAAATTGATATCGCTGGCAACGACGGCTGCCAAACCTCATATTATGGATATTTCGGCCGCGGCTCCGGGCAGTACTATTCTGCACATTTCATTGCGAGACCTTTCGCCTGAAATAATTTTATCCTGCAATAATATCGTAGATGATGCAGATCATGTTTGCCGCGCAGAAACATCAATTCATTTGACGGAGCAGGTAGTGGGGCATCGAGATTTCATTCGAGGCACTTTGGCCGATGTGACCACAGGGGCAATCGCCGCTAGAGAGAATCCTAATGAAACTGTCATTTTCAGCCCTTTCGGTTTGGGAATACTGGATCTGGCTTTAAGCAAATTTGCGTTTGAGCTTGCGCTCAAAGCAGGGCTTGGAACAACCTTCGAATCTTTCTTGCCGGATCGCTGGGTTGAGAGGAGCGAGAAGAACGCCGCTTCATAAATGCCATCTGCATAAATGCCCGGCAAGATTATAATATGCCTTATGCAAAAAAAGGATCCCACTCTGCGGAGGCCGCTTGAAGCGGCGTTCCATAATGCGCTTTCATACCTGGAAAACTTGGATAAAACCCCGGTCGCAGCTACAGCCGACCTGCTCACTTTACGAAACCGACTGAACAAACCTCTGACGAGTGAAGGCGTTGATCCTGAGCAGATCATTGATGAACTGGTCAGCGATGTACATGGAGGCCTGCTCGGATCGGCAGGTGGCCGTTTCTTTGGATGGGTAGTCGGCGGGTCGCTGTCGGCTGCTCTGGGCGCCGATTGGCTGACTGCAACCTGGGACCAGAACGCCGCGCTTTACGCCTGCAGCCCGGCTTCGGCTACCGTCGAAGAAGTCGTGGGTTTCTGGCTGAAAGATATTCTTGGGCTGCCTGCCGATGCCAGTTTCGCGCTCGTCACCGGTTGCCAAATGGCGCATGTCACCTGCCTTGCAGCCGCTCGCCATTCGCTCCTTGCCGGGCGCGGATGGGATGTCGAACAGCAGGGGTTGTTTGGCGCTCCGCCCATTCGAATCTTAACAAGCAGCGAGCGTCATGGCTCTATCGAACGCGCGGTACGTTTGCTGGGACTTGGCCATGCACACGTGATCGACCTTCAACCTGACTTTGGTGGCCGTCTTCAGCCGGAAACAATCGAGCAAGCTTTACAAAGCGAACCTTCGGCTCTCACTATTCTTCTCTTGCAGGCTGGCGATCTGAACATAGGTGCTTACGATCCATTTGAAACGCTCATTCCAATCGCCAAGCGCTATGGTGCGTGGGTTCATGTAGATGGCGCGTTTGGCTTATGGGTGGCAGCCAGTCCACATTACAAACGTCTGGTGCGGGGATTTGAGGCAGCAGATTCCTGGGCTACGGATGGTCACAAATGGCTCAACGTTCCTTATGAGTGCGGCTATGCGTTCATTGCTGATGCCAAATCCCATCGCGCTTCTATGTCTCACCGCGCAGCCTATCTGGTTCACGACGAAGATGCGCGAGACCAAATGGATTGGAATCCGGAATGGTCGCGGCGCGGGCGTGGCTTTCCGACTTACGCTGCGCTACGCCAGCTTGGACGCGACGGAGTAGCAAATCTAGTAGAGCGCTGTTGTAAGCATGCTCATTCCATTGTGATGAGGATTGGCGATTTGGCGGGCGCGGAAGTATTGTGGGAGCCGACAATAAATCAAGGACTGGTGCGATTTCTTGACCCTCGGCCTAATGCCTCCGAAAAAGACCATGACCATTGGACGGACAAAGTGATAGCGGCAATTCTCACCGCCGGCGAAGCGTTCTTCGGAGGAACGACTTGGCGCGGCCATCGCGCAATGCGGGTCAGTGTGTGCAACTGGCAGACCAGCGACGAAGATGTCGAGCGCGTTGTAGCCTCTGTCGCCCAGGTAATGAAGTCTTTAAAGACTGCCTAAACCTTAAATAGCCATAGGACACGCTCTCTGAGAGGACTTTTTACTTAGCGATCAAAAGTAAAATAATCTTGTCACGCTTGAACCGGCGCAGACAAACCAAAGATTGCTCGCCCCGCAGTGGCTGATTCGATCTTTCCCCTCTGGAAATAGATTAGCTGATTATAGAATCCATCTACTGGCCGTTCGGATTTTTGGAATAGATTCCTGACGCTCTCTACGATGTCATTTATGCGATCCGGCTGCATTTCGGCGCGCTGCTCTAAATCGGTTTGCAGAATGCGCAAAACGCCGTCCAGCGTATCGGGTGCCCGATCTACGTATGCGAATGTGTCAAAGCCATCCTTCTTCATCCCTGCTCCGATGGATTGCATTAAATAGGAGGATGACTGATGGCCAATCGCTCGCCAGGTGCCTAAAATTCCACTGCTGCGTTCGGACAGGTGATGTTGCAGTTCTCTGAGCAGCCGCAACAAGACGCTGTTGCCGATTTCTTCCAAAGAGGACGGAGCGCCCGGTCCTTCAATAACGGGCGCATAAGGAGTGTTGCACACTACGAAATCGAAACGCTCTCCTTTCTCTAACGAAGCCAGCAGGTTGGATTGGCGGAACTCTACTCTGCCCTCGACTCCGTTTAAGATAGCGTTGGCGCGAGAAGCGATGACCGCCTCTTCATGCAGTTCCAGCCCAAGCACCTGAGTAGCTCCGCGCACGGCGCACAAAAGAGACTGCAAACCGCTGCCGGAGCAAACGTCCAGCACTCGCTTGTCCCCTAAGTACGTGGGCAGCGCCTTTGCTACGAAATAGGAAGACATATCAAACCACACATTACATGGTTTGTTTGCGGTAGGATAAGAGGGTGGAATGTTCACCAGCAGCAACAAGCCTTCGGCGGGAACTATGAGCAGGCTCGGAGTTCTCCACCCGCCTGCCTCGTCTTTGATCAACACTTCGGTTTCGGTCAATGCCGTAAAAATCCTGTCCGGAATCGATTCTTTCGCTAATGCATCGTCAACTGTCTCACCCAATCGAAACAGCCGGAACAATACTTGATGCGGCGGGTCCAGCCGGTTCACGATTTGTTGGAGCGATTGAAACTTTGGAAATCCGGTGGGACTCAGCCCAATCTCAAATGACAAACGAAGATCGACCAGAGAGTACATCATCTCGTTTAGGTAATCACGAATCGCTGCAAGTGAAGGACTATGAATTCTCATCATCGTCACCTTTCTCTGGTTTTGTTATACGTTAAACTACCAGCTCTCGCTCTGATAGTTGAAGATACAATTTCAGCCGCTCTGCGACCAATGACACGTTAGGCCGCCTCAGCATGCTGTAATGACCTCCGGGCGTCAGGCATAGTTCGACGCCGCCCGCCGCCCAGCGCCTCCACTGTTGCGCTAGTTGTTCCGGCGCATTGGCTTCGGCGGCTCTGAAGAGGATTATGCGTTGCTGGCCCGGTTGCAAACAGTATCGGTCAACTGCCATCGCGTTTCGTGTGAACACGTTTAAAAGGTCATCCATTTCTTGCCCGGGCGCTTCTTCAGCCAATACCCCATCGCGCTTAAGCGCATCCAACAACATGGCTCGTTGTTGATTTATGTCAAGGCTACAAAACTGCTCTTGCAAATCGCCTTGATCCTTACCTATCAATCGGCTCATATCCGCAGCAAATCGGATTAGAATCGGCAATTCATCGCGCTCATCTATGGCTTCGCGATTCTGTGGCGGAAGATGTGTATCAAACAAAACAAGCATACCCACCGTTTCTCCCTGCTGATTCAATTGTCGCGCCATCTCGAAGGCTATCAGCCCTCCAACAGACCAGCCGCCTAGAAGGTAAGGGCCACCGGACCGCACGCGCTGAATATCGCGGATATACAGAGTGGCGATTTGTTCCATGGTCGTGCCCGATTTGTGAAGCGCACCTTCAGAAAATACGCCCGGGGCAGGGGCCTGCAATCCATAGAAGGGACGTTCGCGTCCGAGCATCCTTGCAAGGTCCGCATAACAAAACACGCTGCCTCCGACCGGATGCACGCAAAAGAAGGGAACTTCGTCACCTTCCGGTTGTATTTCAACGAGAACCGATGATGCCGACCCATCCGATGGTTGCGCCAACAATTTTGCGAGATTGGCAATAGTCGGATTTCTGAACAGGCTTGCCAATGGTAGCGTTCGTTTGAGCCGATTTCGTATCATCGTCATCATTCGCACAGCCAACAGCGAATGGCCTCCAATCTGAAAGAAATCATCTGTGATACCAATCGGACTGGTATTTAGCACCTCTTCCCATATTTCCACCAGCCGCGCTTGCAGCAAGGTGCGCGGCATTTCCAGGCTGTCGTGCGGTATCACCTCTATCGATGGATCCGGCAAGGCGCGCAGATTCACCTTACCTTGCGGGCTAAGCGGCATCGCATCGAGGACAACTATATTTGACGGAATCATGTATTCGGGCAACTGCCCTTTCAGGAAATCGCGGAGCCGAAGGGGCAAGTTTTTCGCATCAAAAGCGCTTCCTTCCGTTGAGCTGTTGCCTGTTCGCTTGGGCACCACATAAGCTACGATATGCTTGCCGGCGGCCCGATTTTCACGAGCAATCGTGATTGCTTTTTCTACAGCAGCATGCTGATTCAGCATCGCATCAATTTCGTTAAGTTCGATTCGGAAGCCGCGAATCTTCACTTGGTAATCGGTTCGCCCCAGAAACTCGATTTCTCCCCCGGGCAGCCAGCGCGCGAGGTCGCCGGTGCGGTAGAGGCGGGCGCCGGGATTATTGCTGAAAGGGTCGGGCGTAAATCGCTCCGCCGTCAATTCCAGACGATTCAAGTAGCCGCGAGCTATGCAGTCGCCGCCGATGTATATTTCTCCGGCGACTCCGATGGGAACGGGTTGTATGGCGTGGTCCAGTATGTACACTCGCGTGTTTGGGAGCGAATCGCCGAGCGGAACGAGCGTGCCGCGGCGCGGCGAATCGGGTTGGATGCGATAGGTCAGCATTCCCACTGTGGCTTCCGTCGGGCCATAATGGATGAACATCTTGGATGTGGGCAGGGCAAGCGGCTGCAGAGTGCTGCGAACCCAATCCCAGTGAGAGGCCTCGCCGCCAAGAGCTAATACATCGTGCGGCAGCAGGTCCCCGGTTGGGCAGGCGTCAACCAGAGCCGATAAATGAGACGGCGCTATTTTTAGAACTTCCATGCGATTGTGCCGGAAGTATTCGAGAACCGCGTAAGGGTCCGCCGCTTGATCGTGCGGCATGACGTGCAGCGTGCCTCCCGCGCATAGCGACGGAATGAAAACCGTGTTGCAGGAATCCACCGCCAGCGGTTGCAACATTGCATACTGCGCGCCGGGCTTGAGTTCAAATCGATTCAGAATGGCATACAAGTAATTGAGTATCTGACGCTGCTCTACCACGACACCTTTGGGCCGTCCGGTTGAGCCTGATGTGTAGATCGTGTAGGCCTGATTTTCAATCGTCACGTTGCTTTGAAGGTTCGCATCGTCATATGCTGTAAGCAACTTTGCATCTTCATCCAGGCAGAAAACGTTGATGCCGGATGCTGTCAACCGTTTTCTTATAGCGTTGAGTGTGAGCAGCACGCTTACGCCGGAATCCTCGAGGATGAACTCGATTCGATCCTTGGGAAATGAGGGATCGATGGGAACATAGCCTCCGCCGGCTTTCAGGATGCCAAGCACCCCGACCACCATTTCAATAGAAGGTTCTAGTAAGATTCCGACGGCAACTTCCTGGCCGATGCCGAGGCGGCGAAGATGAGCCGCCAGCCTGTTGGCCTGACTGTTCAATTCCGAGTATTTGAGCCGCCCGTCACTACTTGCGACGGCAATCGCATCAGGCATACGCTCCGCATATTCTTCGAAGAGTTCATGCAGGCACTTTTTTGACGGTAAAGGTCGGCTTACGCCGCTCCACTGTTCAATCAATTGCTTGCGCTCAACGTCGGTCAACAGTGGCAGATCGTCGATGGACGCTTGCTCATTGCCTACTATCGCCTCAATGAGCACCTTGAAGTGGCCTATCATCCTCTGGATGGTCTGTTCTTCGAA
>WNFR01000129.1_pt1 | contig 71244 bp, 59 predicted proteins | sample 5400221 | NCBI WGS metagenome assembly WNFR01 (sample SAMN13153357, study PRJNA577476) | soil metagenome | isolation source: 40 cm soil under Madrone tree | place: USA:California | collected 2016-06-14
CTCGCCGCCGCCAACCGCGTACATCACGCTCGCGGTTCTTCCGCCGCGTCCGCCGCTTTCGCTCAAAACGCACACGGTCGAGTTGTCTTGCTGTGCCCCGCAGACGTGATAAGGAAAATCCTTCGTTGTCGCTACGTGATAGAGCTGAGCCGTCGGATAGTCTTGTCCGGTCCACGTCTCGCCGCCGTTGATCGATACGTTGCCGCCGCCGTCGTTGCTATTAATCATTCGCTGAGGATCGTTCGACGCGATCCATAAGTCATGATTGTCTCCGTGCGGGACGCGAATCGTTTTGTAGGTCTTGCCGCCGTCGGTCGATTTGTAGAAGCCCGTGTTCAGCACGTAGACTGTGTCACGCGCTTTCGGATCGGCGTAGACGCGCGAGTAATAGAACGCGCGTTGTCGTAATCGCCGATCTTCGCTGATCTTCTTCCATGTCGCGCCGGCATCGTCTGAAACGAATACGCCGCCGTCTTCTGCTTCGACGATCGCGTAGACTCGCTTGCCATCGGCGCCTGAAACACTGACGCCAATCTTGCCGATGATGCCTTTGGGCAGGCCGGTGTTCCTGGTGATCTCAACCCACGTCTCGCCGCCATCGGTTGATTTGAAGAGGCCGCTCTCAGGTCCGCCGCTCGATAGACTCCACGGTGTGCGATAAGCGTCCCAAATTGCAGCGAACATCACCTGGGGATTTTCAGGAGCGAAGCACAGGTCGACCGCGCCCGAATGATTGCCGCGGAACAACACCTTCTGCCAGGTTTTGCCCCCGTCCTTCGAGCGAAACACGCCCCGCTCTTCGTTCGGCCCGTAAGGATGGCCGAGCGCCGAGACTAGAACGACATCGGGGTTGGCCGGATGAATGCGAATTCGCGAGATAGCATGAGTGTCCCCGAGTCCCACGTGAGCCCACGTTTTGCCCGCATCGGTCGACTTATACACGCCGTCGCCCTGCATGATGTTGCCGCGCAGTTCGGTCTCGCCCATGCCGATGAAGACAACATCGGGGTTGGATTCGCTCACTGCAACTGCGCCAATCGACGAGCTCTTGATCTGCCCGTCGGTAACCGGCTTCCAGGTGAGTCCGCCATCGTTGGTCTTCCACAAGCCGCCGCCGGTGGCGCCGAAGTAGTATTCGAAGGGTCTGGCGCTGCTGCCGGCGCAGGCGATTGATCGCCCGCCTCGTTCGGGACCGATACTCCGCCAACGCAGGGCGTTGAAGAGCGAAGGATCGTATCTCTTCGCTGCATCGGGTCCGGATGATTGAGCGGAAGAGATGAGACCAAAAGATATGATCGCGAGCGCCAGGTTCAATCCGACAAGCATACGCCTAACGTTTTGTTGCATCGTCGTACCTCCGGTGATTGTTCGATCCGGTCCTTTGATGGATTGGCAAGGGCGAGCGACGAACATAGCGCTCATCGTAAGCGGATGCAACCTGACGCGCGCCGGCGAGCGGACGACCACCACGTTCAGAGTTCAAGCTTCAGCTTGCGGGCGGCGAAGGGCAGCCTAAAGGCTGGACTCTGAACTGCCGAACTCTGAACTGTTGAACTCCGAACTACTGTCTCCGAACTACTCGCAACGATGCGCTCTTTTGATATAATCTCGCGCCAAACATTCAAGGCTTCAGAAAGGACAACATGGCTGACGAAGTAATACTCACCAACGTTTCCGATAGAGTAGCGACCCTCACGTTTAACCGTCCCGATAAGCTCAATGCGCTCAGCATGGATTTGATCGCCGGGTCCATCGAAACTCTGGGCCGTTGGAGTCACGACACCGAAATCGGCTGCATCGTAGTCACCGGGTCTGGCAGAGCGTTTTGCGCAGGCGGCGACGTTTCGACCATGGCCCAGGATGACAACGAGACTCTCGAGCGGAAGATCGACCGGCTACGTCAGATGCAGGAGCTTAGCTGGCTGCTCTACAACATGCCAAAGGTTACGATTGCGTCGGTGAACGGCTTCGCGATGGGAGCAGGCCTGGGAGTTTGTCTTGCGTGCGATCTGCGTATCGCATCGGACAAAGCGCGATTCGGCACTGCTTATGCGAAGGTTGGTTATGGCGGGGACTTCGGCACGACATGGCTGCTGGCCCAATACACCGGCGGGCCGAAGGCTAAAGAGTTGTTCTTTCTCGGAGAGATCATCGATGCCACTGAAGCTCACCGGCTTGGGTTGGTCAACCGCATTGTGCCCCAGGAGAGCCTGGAGGCTGAGGTCAACGGAATCGCGTCTCGCATCGCCCACGGACCACTTACCAGCTACCGCTATATGAAGGCAAACGTGAATCTGGCTCCCAGTGCCGATTTCAGAACGTTGCTTGATCGCGAAGCGGAGACTCATATGCGCTGCTCGATGACCGAGGACCACAAAGAAGGCGTTCGAGCTTTCATGGAAAAGCGCGAGCCGAAGTTTACCGGAAGATAATAGGCCCAATGTGTCCTATAGGTCCTATTCTTAATGGAGTTCACATGGATTTTCACCAGATCATCTACTCGAAAGAGAATCGAGTCGCCACGATAACGTTGAATCGCCCCACCAAGCTCAACGCTTACTCCGAAGTCATGGTCCACGAGATCATCACCGCGCTCTCGGATTCTCGCGACGACGACGAAGTGCGAGCCGTCATTATAACCGGCGCCGGGCGTGGCTTCTGTTCGGGCGGCGACATCAGCCGCGACTTTCAATACCCTGCGCGCTATCGAGGTCACCGCATGGAAGCGATGCTCGAGATGCGCGAGAACATGCATCAACTGGTGATCTTGCTAAGGCGCTTCGACAAACCGACCATCGCGGCAATGAACGGCGCAGCGGTCGCGGGCGGGCTGACCCTCGCGCTATCGTGCGACTTTCGCATCGCGGCCGAGAGCGCGAAGCTCGGAGACACCAGCCACAAGTTTGCTCTCATACCGGACGAAGGCGGCGCGTATCTCTTTCCGAAGTTCATGGGCCTCGAGCGTGCGCTGAAGATGTCGCTGTTCTCTGAAGTCTATCCCGCGCACAAGGCAAAAGAGCTGGGCCTGGTGACCGAAGTCGTGCCCGACGCGGAGCTGATACCGGCTGCCCGCCGCTGGGCTGAAGCTCTTGCCGACGGGCCACCCATCGCGATCAGAATGACCAAGCGGATGATGTACAAGCAGCAGACCATGGACCTCGAGAACGCTCTGGAAGACGCGGCGCTTGCGATAATGGTGACAAATTATTGCGAGGACGTTAAAGAAGGGACAGCCGCGTTTCACGAAAAGCGTAAACCGAATTTCAAAGGACGGTGATCTCTCTGCGACTTTGCGTCTCTTGCGTGAGAAGCGGCTCGCGCAAAGACGCCAAGATTCGCAAAGACGCGAAGGGAACCCAAAAGGGAGGAAGCAACGTGTCACTATCAAACGAGCTCGCCTTACTCGACGCAACTGCCCAGGCCGAACTGGTTCGCAAGAAGGAAGTGAAACCCATCGAGTTGGTCGAGGCGGCGATCGAGCGAATCGAGCGAATCAATCCCCGGATCAACGCCGTGATCACGCCGACGTACGATGAGGCACGCGCAGCTGCGAACAGCAGACTGCCCGACGGGCCATTCACCGGCGTGCCGTTTCTGCTCAAGGATCTGCTCGCCGCTTACGCCGGAGCGCGAATGACTTCGGGCTCGGCCTTCTTGCGCGACTTCGTTCCGACACACGACTCGGAATTGGTCGCTCGATACAAGCGAGCGGGTTTAGTCGTAGTCGGCAAAACCAACACTCCCGAATTCGGAATCATGCCTACGACTGAGCCTGCTTTGTTTGGCGCAAGTCGGAATCCCTGGGACACCACCCGCGCGACGGGAGGTTCGAGCGGAGGCTCGGCTGCAGCAGTCGCTTCAGGGATGGTCCCGTTCGCGCACGGCAACGACGGCGGCGGCTCGATTCGCATTCCGGCGTCGTGCTGCGGTCTGTTTGGACTCAAGCCTACTCGAGCTCGCAATCCGCTCGGACCAGACTTTGGCGATATGTTCAGCGGCCTGGTGGCCGAGCACGCACTCACGCGATCGGTGCGAGACAGCGCTGCGTTGCTCGATGCGACGTCGGGTCCCGATGTTGGCGACCCTTACTGGGCGCCTCCGCCCGCTCGGCCGTTTCTGCAAGAGGTAGGCGCGGACGCGGGAAGGCTGCGGATCGCATTCACAACGGCGGCGCCATCCGGAGTTCAGGTACATCCCGACTGCATCAGCGCTGTCAACGATGCGGCCCGGCTTTGTAGTGAACTCGGTCACGAAGTTGTGGAGGCATCTCCCAGGCTGGATGGCGAGCTGATGGCGCCGATGTTCATGACCATTTGGTCAGCGGGCTGCACGTGGACAATTGACGGAGCAGCCTATGGGCTTAAGCGGCAGCCCTCTGCGAACGATTTTGAACCGGGGACGTGGGCGCTTTATCACATGGGTCTCAAGCAAACAGGGGCCGGGTATATGATGGCTCTGGCCTGGATTCAGGCGGCGTCTCGCGAGGTCGCTCGTTTCATGCTCGATTATGATGTGTGGTTGACGCCGACCCTGGGCGAACCGCCGTTGCCGCTTGGAAGCTTCGACTCACCGCCCGAGCACCCGATGGCCGGTATGGCTCGCGCGGTGCAGTTCGTGCCGTTCACTCCTGTATGTAACATGACCGGCCAGCCGGCGATGTCGGTGCCGTTGTACTGGAACGATCAAGGTCTGCCGGTTGGTACTCACTTCGTTGGGCGATTCGGCGATGAAGCGACGCTGTTCCGATTAGCGGCACAGCTTGAAGCAGCGCGTCCCTGGGCCGCCCGCCGCCCGCCTGTTAGTGCGTAGCATAGACTTCAGTCTGTGCAGCGTTGAGCTTCACGTAGCCGGACGCCCTGAAACGATGAGCGAGAAGCTCGATTATCAATCAATGCTGCGCGTCGCCATCGAAGAAGCTCGCCAGGGGCTCGCCGAAGGAGGCATCCCGATTGGCGCGGCATTGTTCGACCGCGAAGGCAATCTGCTCGGGCGAGGACACAACCGACGCCTTCAGGAGGACGATCCCTCAGTGCACGGGGAGACCGACGCCTTTCGCAAAGCCGGAAGACAACGAAGCTACCGCGACAAGATCATGGTGACGACGCTCGCGCCTTGCTGGTACTGCAGCGGTCTGGTTCGCCAGTTTCGAATCGGAACAGTGGTCGTCGGCGAGTCGGTCAACTTTCAGGGCGGCGTTGACTGGCTTCGAGAAAACGGCGTCGAGGTTATCGACCTGGCGTCGAACGAGTGCATAGAACTGTTGGCGGGGTTCATCGCCGCTCACCCCGAAGTATGGAATGAAGACATCGGTGAAGATTAGTATGCTTCCCACCTTGCCGCTGAGGTGATGCGAATGGGGATTTGAATATGAAGAAGATCAAACGTCCTTGGCTGATTTTATTCGTAGTCATTCAAGTGGCCGCGCCGTTGAGTGCCAATGCTCAAGAAGAGGCCAGTGCAAAATCCTCTTATGAAAAAGGGATGGATTTATTTAAGGCTGAAAAGTATGCGGAAGCTGCCGAAGCTTTCAAACAAGCTGTCAAACTTAACCCCAAGAATGCAGATGCTTTTCTTCAGCTCGGTAACTCGTACCGCCAGATTGAAAGATTTCCAGAAGCCATAGAATCTTATCAACAGCCGCTCAAACTTAAATCGAAATGGTCTGATGCGCTTTATGGCTTGGGTGTAACCTATGCCATGTCTGGTTCGCCTAAAGAGGCTGTGCCATATCTCAAAGAGTCAATCAGTCTGAACCCTAATTATTGGAAAGCTCACTATAATTTAGGAGTGGCTCATGCAGATTTAGGGCAGCCGGAAGAAGCAGTTGCATCATTCAGAGAAGCTACTCGCCTCAATCCCAAAGACGCAGATAGTTTTTTCAACCTTGGAATGAGTTATCAGCAGCTCAATAAGTTGAAAGATGCTGAAGACGCTTACGCTCATGGGTTATTGCTTAATCCGGACGACGCCCAAGCGCATTATCAGATCGCTTTGGTGTATCTTGCTATGGGTAATCGTGGTTTCGCGACGATACATTATCTAGTATTGGAGAAGTCAAATCCTGAGCTCGCGAAAAAACTTCACGATGACCTATTCAAGAAATAGAAGGCCGCACGGGTGATCGAGATTCAGGAGCATACGTCGAGAGGCCATCATCAGCTTGCCGGCTTCGTCCGGTGAGGTGGTTGACTTGCCGTGGTACAGATCCGGCGCTAAAGCCACGAGGCCCTCCGCGGCGAGGCGAGTTGTTTTCGCTGGGTAACGCTTTTGCAACGGCGTTGTTCCGAGTACAATCTTCGGCGGAGGCAAGAAATGGCTAACCGCGCAGTGGATTATGCAGAGGTGAGAGTTAAAAAAAGTACGCTGAGAATAATTCAGGGTTTCTTTAAGACAGAGGACCCTGAAGAGGCGCTCGACCAGTTGACCCGGTGGTTAAGAGAGCGGAAATCGGAAGACGATCTCATGCACAAGTATCAAGGCAAGGGGCGCTTTAAGAAAGCTTATGGATAAGCTATTAGGCTGGTCCCCGAAGCGCCGGCCGCGCGAATTCAGTCTCCATTACTCGAAGTACCTCAGTTTATTGAATCATCTCAAGTGCTCACCGAAAAACTTCAACACGCGACTCCACGCATCCTTCGCCGCGGCTTCGTTGTACACAGTCGGCCGCTGATCGTTAAAGAACCCGTGATCGACCTCGGGGTAGACGTGTATTTCTGCTGACTTCCCGAGTTTCTTCAGTTGCTGTTCCAGTTGGCGCACCGACTCGGGAGTCACGTGGCCATCGCGCCCGGCATAGAGTCCCAGCACCGGCGCTTGCAAGCGGGGCAAGTCAGGTTTCACGTTCGGATGTCCGCCGTAGAACACCACGCACGCGCCGACTTTCTCGCTCTTAGTCGCGGCATAGAGCGAGAGCGCCCCGCCCATACAAAAGCCCACGGTGCCGACTTTGTTGCCGGTTGTCGCGGCGTGATTGAGCAGATACTCGGCCGCGCCGCGCAGATCTTTCTCGGCCTCGTCGATGCGCAGAGCCATCATCAGCTTGCCGGCTTCGTCCGGTGAAGTAGCCGACTGGCCGTGGTACAGGTCCGGCGCTAACGCCACGAGGCCCTCCGCCGCGAAGCGATCGCATATGTCTTTGATATGCGGGACTAGTCCCCACCATTCCTGGATCACAATCACGCCTGGCCCTTTGCCCGTAGCCGGCAGCGATAGATACCCGCTCGCGGTGCCACCGTTACTCTGAAACTCAACCATTTCGCCTGACATAATGCCTCCTGTGTGTATAGGTTTGATGATGCCGCAAACAAAATCAAACCACAATCAGTTCGCGCCGTATCCGCTCGGGTGTTTTAGCCGCCACTCCCAGTCCGTGCGAATCATCGACGCAAGATCCGGGTACGCGGGCTGCCAGCCGAGAAGCCTGCGAGCCTTCTCTGCGTTGGCGACCAGGTGCGAGGGATCTCCGGCTCGCAGCGGTCCGATGTTGATCTCAATCGGACGCCCGGTCACCTGGCGTGCGGTCTCGATCACTTCCAGCACCGAATACCCCTGCCCATTGCCGAGATTGATGCATTCGGAGGCGCCACCCGCTCTCAGATAATCCAACGCCAGAATGTGCGCGGTTCCCAAATCAGCGACGTGGATGTAATCGCGGATCGCTGTGCCGTCTGGTGTCGGATAGTCATCACCAAAAACGGAGACGGCCGGAAGCTGACCCTGCGCTGCCAGGAGGACGTTGGGAATGAGATGGGTCTCGGGTAAGTGGTGCTCACCGTGGTGTTCGGTCGCACCCGCCGCATTGAAGTAGCGCAGCGCGGCGAATCTCATTGCGTAAGCGGGATCGTAGCTCGCGAGTAACCGTTCCATAAAGAGCTTTGACCAGCCGTAAGGATTAGTCGGCTGCTGAGGGTGCGTCTCGGAAATTGGGACCTCTTGCGGCTCGCCGTAGGTTGCGCAGGTTGAGGAGAACACCACGCGGCGCACTCCTGCTTTGAGCAAAGCTCCCATCAGCGCAACGCCCTGTTCCACGTTGTTCTCAAAGTAGCGTGCCGGCTCGGCGACGGATTCGCCCACATAAGCGAACGCCGCAAAATGAACGCAGGCCTCGATCTCGTGCTCGCTTGCAATGCGCGCCACCAGTTCGCTATCGCCGATGTTTCCCTTGTAGAAGGGCACATCGCTAGGAATCGCGGCGCGGTGTCCCCGCAACAGGTTGTCGAGCACTACCACTCGCTCGCCGAGAGCGCGAAGCAACTCGACGGTTACGCTGCCAATGTAACCGGCGCCGCCGGTAACAAGGATCATCGTTATTACAGGCTCCAACCCTTGCGGTATTCCCGTTGCAGGTATTGGTTGGCCTCAGCGACGTTCGTGATTTTGCCGCCCTCGCCGTCGTAGTAGATCCGCTTGCCCTGACCCGTGCGCATCGCCACGACGCCGAGCAGCATCGTTTCGGCCAGTCGTCCGGCGTATTCAAAGGGACAGGTCGCCTTGTCCTTACCCTTGATCGCGTTGATCCAATTCATGCGATGCTTCGCCTGAGGCGTTTTGCCTTCTGTAGTCTCAACTCGCGGATAAGTCTTCGGCACTTTGGCCGCCTTTTCCATCAGCGACGCCGGGTAGAGTTTTGGGTTCGCGCCGTAAGTTCCGTGCAGCAGGATGCCCTTCTTGCCGATGAAGATGACGCCCCCGCCACGATCCAGCGGCACATCTTCAGGCAGCAGATCGGGACGCGCAGGCATCAGTCCGCCGTCGTTCCAGGTGATCGTCACGGGTGGCTGAGAACCTCGCGCTGGGAATTTGTAAACGACCTGCGTCGCAAGCGGGTAGCTGACCGGCTTGTTGTTGCTGTCGGCGCCCCATGGAGTCGAGGTCGCTTCGACGCTGGTCGGATAGGTCAGCCCCAATGCCCAGTACGGATGGTCAATCAGGTGCGCGGCCATGTCGCCGATCGCGCCGGTTCCCCAGTCCGCCCATCCGCGCCAGTTGAATGGATGATAGATCGGATGGTACGGCACTTCCGGCGCGGGGCCGAGGAACAAGTCCCAGTCAAGACCCGCGGGCACCGAATAGTCGCCATCCATAGCCGTTGCCAACGTCTTGTTCACCCCCCGTGATGTCCAGGAGGTTCCCGAGCCCGCCGCCGGGGCATCTGCCGCGATGGCGGGTTTGGATGGACGCGGGACGCCCTGCGGCCAGATTGGGCGATTGGTCCAGACGTGGACTTCCTGGACGGCGCCGACCACGCCTGCTTGAATCCATTCGTTGATTAGCGCCGCGCCTTCGCTGGAGTGGCCCATGTTGCCCATCTGCGTGACGACTTTCGTGCGTTTGGCCGTCTCGCGCAATAAGCGGGCTTCTTGCACCGTGTAGGTGAGCGGTTTTTCGACGTAGGCGTGCTTACCCATCTCCATCGCGGTCTTGGCGATCACCGCGTGTGTGTGGTCGGGCGTGGCCACAACGATCGCGTCAATGTCCTTTTGCTGCTCGAGCATCTTGCGAAAGTCGGCGTAGCGCTTCCCCTTGTTGTATGCCTCCTGCAACTTGAGCATCGCCTCGTTTGGCTTCCCGTCGCTGCCTTTGGTACGTAACGCAACTTCCCGGTCTACGAAACCGTAGTCTACGTCGCAGAGCGCCACCAGATTCTGCCCTCCGGTGATGAGTTCTATCGCGTCCGTTTTCCCCTGACCGCCGCAGCCAATGAGAGCGAAGTTGATCGTATCGCTCGGCGCGTTGTAGCCCGTCCCGCCGAGCACGTGCCGCGGTACGATCATCGTGCTGAGAGCCGCGCCGGTCGTACCCGCTAAGAACGTTCGTCTGGTGATTTTGTCTTGTTTCATCTCTTACTCTCCGAGTTGATGGTTAGAGTTCTGCTTACTGCTTCGCTACAAATGCCAAGGACGGCTTGCATGAAATGTCTCGTCGTGAAGCCACGGCGATGCGTTCAGCGCGACTAACGCCGCGGAAACGGCATCGAGTAGTTGTCCGCCGTGTTCGGGGAAAAGAGTCTGTTTCGAAATTATCTCCTTGAATGAAAGCCCTACTACGGCCAGACTGTAAGCTATTAAAGTTTTAGTAGCGGCGAGTGGACTTGAACCACTGACCTTGGGGTTATGAATCCCACTAAAGGCTCTGCCGTCAATGCCCATCCCTTCCTTTAATTCACCATCGATTGCGGGTTGCAGCCAACTAGCTTAGCAGCAGATATGTTTAGATTACCATCGAGTTCTACAAAAGTGGGCCACACTTGGGGCCACAAGTTTGAATCAACGAGTTCCGTATTTCATGAGCCCCTTCGCGAGACAGAATGGAACACCAACAACGGAAGAGCAGCAAGTCGCGACGAGAGCAAGTCACGACTCGGGATGACGAGCGCAAGAATCTGGGCGGCGTAACGGGAAAGGGATTCATGCCTGGTAAGTCCGGGAACCCTAGTGGGCGACCAAAGGGTTCAGTGAAAGTCAGTTCCTGTTACGAACGCTCGCTAGCGCGTCCGTTCCCTGGCGATCCGCTCGGCCGCACATATGCGCAGGTCATCGCTGACAAGGCTGTAGAACTGGCAGCGGAAGGACGAATTGACGCAATCAAGGAAGTGACCGACAGAACTAAAGGCAGATCGAAGCAGACCATCGACGTCAACCGATCGGACTTGAGACGTGAGTACCTCCGTCGGGCGGTTGACGAGTTGTCTGCGAAATACGGCAAGCCTCGCGAAGAAGTAGTAAGTGACGTTGTCGAGAGTGAGCCCGCCGCTTCCGAATGGTTGATGTGATTTACTACGACGCGACTTTCGAGTACTGACTGCGTGACAAGAAATGGCTGACTACGATGCAGAACTAAATTACAGGCTTGACCTGATGTACGCCCTAAGCGGAAAGGCGGAGTCGGAACAGTTGGCGGAGCAACTCGTCGAGTAAGGCAGGCTAAAGGTGTGCTAACGGACTCAAAAAACAGACTCGGGGTTATCCGGGAGCTGGTGCTAAGCATAGGAAACGATCCGTGGCGGCTGCAATGCTTCAGGGAAGCCAATCTGTTTCGACTTCTTTCCGTCCTCGATTCCGAGCGTCCGCGCGTAGCCGAGGCAATCCGAGACCTGTGCGAAGGGCAGTTTCCTTCTCTTAAAAAGAGCCTGGGCTTTCAACTACGGGAGCTCAAGGAGATGAACTCGACTGGAGAGGTAGCCTCTGCGTTAGTACGCAATGTTCTAACAGCTATCAGACGAATCACGGTGGCTTAATGAGGATCACCGCGAGCAAACAAACCACGAGTTATTGACCCACGATTCAACTTAGCTTATGGAGTCTTCAGCACGCGGAAAGAATACTTGCCAACACCGCTAGTGCTTCCGTCCCTGTCAACTCCCTTGAGTACTAGAAGATAATCACCGCGGCGAAAGAAGGTTGAATTGACGCCCAATGAAAGCTGGTTGTAGCGGTCTGGCTTAAAACCGCGGCCTTTCCAAATTAGCTGCTTTTGGCCATCCAAGATTGTCATACTGTAACTGTCATAGCCCCTCTCTCCTTCAAGTCTCAACAAAATCACAAAGCTAGTGGGAGAACGGGGAAGGATAAGCTCGTAGTCAGACGAAGGCTCGCCCGCTCTAGTCGACTTTAATACATAGATCGCGAAATTGATCTGGGGCCGCTTCCGCCCGTCATACTCATTCGGCAGCTTGGTAGCTCTTGGCTTCCCCTCATTTTCGAGTTCAGTCCGAAGCTTTGTGACTTGTCCGGTCAATTCATGCTCCGACTCCTGATGCTTCCTGTCAGCTAGTGAGGAAGACTGACGCTCCTCTTCATAGCGACGTTGCCATTGAACAGCCGCGCTCGTTGCTTCATCAGCCTCAACCTGGGAGCGGTGGATTCGGTTTGCCACAACCAGCACGCCTGCAAGAGCAACTAGCAATAGGACACCAGCTGCCCAGGCGAACGACTTGCGAGAGATCACTTGTCGCAGATACTCATAGGGTCCTCTTGGACTGTAACTATGTGCTGCCGTCGCCTGGTTACTCGTCACGAAACGCAACCCCTCCATGAGGGCTTTGGTCGTCTTCAACCGATCAACACACTGTAAACAATCGACAAAATGCTCCTCGAACGGAGCGGTCTCTTCCGCCGCCAACCTATCCATCAGGTACCGGTCGACAAGATCAAGCTCATCAATGTACTTATGGTCCATAGATATTAATGCGTTTCCAAATATTAAGTGTTGACGGCTTCGCAGCTATCGCACCTTTGCCCGCGCAACCTCCCAAATTTTATCAACGTTCAGGGCTCACCTATCTTCCGCACATAAAGCTCCTTGAATCGGGCAGTGGCCCTGGAGATCACATTATTGAATTGAGCTCTCGTTAGATCGAGATCTGAACAGATCTTATCTTTGTCCTCCTCAGCGATGTAATAACGGAAGAGCAAATCCCTATCGCGTTCAATTTTCAACTCGTTGATGATTTGGCGAACAACCCGCGCTTTTTCTTGCTTCAATATCTGTTCGAGCTGACTCGGTGCAGAATCGGGGATTTGTTCGGCATTGCCGATCGCTTCCTGATTCTTTAAGTGTCTTGCTCGCCGGATGTAGTCAATAGCAGTGTTCCGGGCTACGCTACAAACGAATCCCGAAAGCCTTTCCGGCTCGCGAACCTCTCCTCGCCTAACCTTTCCGAGGACTATCTTGAAAGTGTCTTGGGAAACATCTTCGGTAAGAGACTGGCTTCTCACAATCTGGTCGATGATTACGGCGACACCTTGTTTGTAACGCCGCACCAGCTCCTCTTCAGCGACTGAGTCTCCTGCGATGACTCGTTTTACGAGATCGGTCAGGTCTGTTTCGTCGCTCACCCTGACAGTGTCCACTGGCTTCCCTTCGGTCATCAGCAAAAGCAGTCCTCGAGAGTCCGCTTCCTACGGCTTTCCGACAGTGATGAAAGATGCCCAATAATAAGGGTGCCGCGTTTCACCGTCAGTTTTCAGCACTTGTAGTTTGGTCTCGCGCAGCGCCGCCGCATTGCCGATACCGGCGGTCAGATGTCGATAGAAGCTTTTCATCAGTTGACTCGTTGAGATGTCGCTCACGTTCCAGAGGCTCACCACTACGGCTCGGGCTCCTGCGTAAAGAAATGCGCGACTAAGGCCGACAATGCCTTCGCCCGATAGTAACTGCCCACGTCCTGTTTGGCAGGCGCTGAGAACAACGACGTCACAATCCAAGTCCAGTTCAGAAATCTCGCTTACCTCGAGAAAGCCGTCTTCCTTCTGATCAACATCCAATGAGAGCACTACCGCCGATCGGGACGGAGATACTTCGTCGATCAAGCTATGAGTGGCAAAATGCAAGCGACGGAATCGATGCAACGACTCTCGCTTTACAGCCTCTTCAGTGGCGTCCTTACCCAAGTACACTCGCTGGCGCTCAGATGGGAAGAGCTGGGCGATATACTGCACTTCGTCGCGGGTCCTCGGGAGAGGCGCCAGATGGAAGCCGCGGGATCGCACCTGCTTCATGACGTTGTGATGACGAACGCCAAGTTTCCTCGTGCCAGACGTTTTAGGCTCAGGGCCGAACTTTGGATCCCCGAAAGCGAGTATCTCCATCTTATCCTCGGTTCCGGCATTGGCCTGTGAATCCTGCCATAGGCCCAGCATGCTCCCGGATGGAACGTAGCTTATCTCATGATCTTCCACGAGATAGCGTCCGTCATGTACTAGAGCCTCGAATGGCAAGTAGTGAAGGAGTCCGTCGGGTACAACGATCAATTTCTTGCCCGGGGGAATCTCTTCTAACAGTCGGCCAAACAGCGTCAAGCACAGCTTCTCTCCTCGCTCTCTCACACTGGCAAGTTCCTGTTCTAGTTGCATGTTGCTAGGAGCCGCTGCTATTAGCTCCATGAACTCTCCGAACTGTTTCTCAATGTCCTTCCTACCGGGAAGGACCTCTAAAGAGACGCCTTGCGAGGAGAGCAGCCAGACGAAAGAACGGTTCTCTCCCACAAGAAACTCGAGCATCGCGTCCCCGGTCCGCGCCATCCTCTCTTGCAACAGTTTGGCGCTGGCAGGTTGGAACCAGACAAGACGTTCCCTGGGCCGCTCCATTTCAAGCTTAGAACGCATTTCTTCATTTGCATCCCCGGTGTCTTTCATCTTACTTTCAAGCCTCGCGCGCTCCGCTGGTGACGCCAGTTGGGCGCGTAGTTGGGCGCCCAATTCAGACTGCGGCCGAAGCCTTCGTTCTTCATCGACCTTGCTGCGTGACTCCATCATACGGCGGGCTTCGTACATACCCAGCATGACGCGAGCCCTGGCGTGTTCGGCCCAATCAAAGGCATCCTGGAATCGACCCTGCTCGATCATTACATCCACGAGTTCCCGATATGGCGCCTGTAGTTCTTCCCGGAAAGCAAGCGCGCTAGTTTCCGTAGCTACGTAGATTGACCAATACAGCCCCTCGAGCTGTTGTATTGCTTGGATGAAAGAATTGATCGCCGTCTCTTTTTCTCCTATTGCCCGGTATGCCCGTGCGTGACTAAGCCACGCTCGGCGACGCGCCTCGCGAGCTTTCAAGGCGTCGGTGTTGTTCTTCGCGCGCGCCGCTTCCTGTTTGGCCAGGTAGAAAGCGCGATCAGCTTGCTCGACCGCCAGTTGCGTGCGGCCAGCCGCAAGATAAAGATCGGAAATCGAGCAGATCGCTTTGATTTGACCATCGTCATCGCCAGCCTTGGTATATATTGACAGCGCCTCTTCAAAATCCTGTAAAGCCCGCTCAACTCGCCCTTCTTCCATATCGATCTGGCCAGCCAGGTGCGCCAAGGCCGCTTCTTCGTCAACCCTGCCGTGGCGAAGGCTGAGCCGTCGGGCTTGCGTAATGCAAGCCAGCGCCTGCTTTCTGTTGCCGTCCCTATGGTAGAGGTCCGCCAGACCGGTCAGGGCCAAAGCTCTCCCTGAATCGTAGCCGGCCGATTGAGCCAGCTTGATAGCTTGACTGTAGTAGCGGAGAGCCAGATCGTGCTGATACAAATCACCATAAACCTTAGCGATGGAGTTGAAGGCAGCTACTCGCGCCTCGGCGTCGAGCGGGCTCACCGCCAGCGCCCGCTCGTAGCAGTAAAGTGACTCCTGATATCGCCTGGCTTCCCTGTAGCGGTCTCCCATCTGAAGCGCCGCCTGCGCTGCTTTACTCCGCTGGGATGCCTGCACCCATAAATGCATTGCCTCGCGGAGCCGCTCGCGCGCGAGTTCGCGGTCTTTCGTGCTCGATAGACTAAGGGCCTCCTGGAAAAGACGCTCGGCACGTTTGATAATCTGCGATGATCGGACATATCCGTCCGTGCCTTTGGTTTGAACACACGTAGCGGAACTTGCCGGGTCAAAAAGTATTGCGCCGGCAAGCGCTGTTAGTAGGAATACAACCTTGCTTGATGCCAACATAGCCGTTGACTCTTGTAATAGGTCCCAATCATAGCATTGATCACCTCCGGTGAGAATGACATTAGCCCCTCGGGTGGTCTTAACACCCGAGGGGCTCCGCATCAGCGGGTGACCTGTTTGGACAGGTCGGATGGATTCACGAAGTCAATATCGAGCGTCGGCCTGGGCTCGATCTTGGTGAACGAGAGTTCATAGAACGGCTTGCCCTCCACCAGCACTCTTTCGTTGAAGGGGAGTCGCAAACCTTCGACCGACCGGTAATCGGAAAACACGATCGTCTCTCCTCTTGCCTCGATCCTTTGTATCAGGCCCGAGGGGTCGGAGAATAAAGTCCAACTGCCTGATGCGTTTCGCATCTCCAACTTGTCGTCCCCAGCCGCGGTTCGCCCGAAGTAAGTGGCCTCCGTTCGCGGATCCGATAGCTGTTGGAGGAACGGCAGCAGGCCAAACATCCGAAGACGGCGTTCGGTAAGTTGAAACTGCCAATCTCCGATCGCTTTGGCGTTGTTAACCACCCCTTTCTGGTCCGTGACGGTATGGTGATACGCCGTCCCGTCGAACAGATAAGTCTCTGTTATCGGTCCGTCGAGGCCGACGTTTTGGTAGCGAAAGCTCTCGCCTCGTACAAACACCGACACCCGCCGCACAAAGAAGTTGTGCGACTTGCCGTCGGGGCTGCCGTCATAAGGCATCACCTTCCAAGCCTCGGACGCGTAGCGTGTCGGAACGTTGGCCTCATGCGAAACGCCGTGCGCTCGCAGGATGTCGGGAATTGATATCGAAGGAGCGGGCCGGACCTTTCCAGAGGATGCTGCTAACAATCCAGTGGAGATCAAGCCGCTCAAGGCTATTGCGCAAATTACTTTCTTCATGGTTCTCCTTTCAATCAGGTTGGGGAGCCTGAGCGATTCGCGTATTGCGTCCCACCCGCTCAGGCTCATAGACTCTCCCGTGTAGCAAGTCCGGTGGCTCGGTAAGGTCCAAATCGCCATGTCGTCGGAAAGGCAAGCGATTTGCTCTGGGCTGCCGGTCACTGCAACATGCATTGTTCTCCGCAGTCGTCATAGGCACCCTGGCACTGAAACTCCGCGCCGGGATCCCCATGAGCGGCTGCCAAACAACTGGCGAGTGCGGCCTGGCATCGGTCAAAACAACCCGGGTCCGCTCGCGCGACGGTCCCAACGCCGCTCAAGCACAATGCAATGAGCAAGACTCCGATCCAGAAGCGTACGGAAGCCCGCCTCCTACGAGAGCTTAAGGGCGAAGCCCACAATTCTTGTAGTGAAACTTGTTCCTCTTTCATGAGACATCTCCTTTTAAGTTTTTGTGGCAGCCAGTTCTTTTGGCTTCGTGTGATCTGTGGGTCAAAAAAGAGAAAGCACGACAGCGGGAGGAGTCTTGTCTGGTGTTTTTCGTGAACGAGGCGCGATCGCGTTCTGTCAGTCAGGAATGGACAGGTCTTTCCGAGCCACGGCGTGCTGAGCCTAAGAACCAATCCGGTGATATTTATGTAGCTTCGCTATCACTTTCTACATGTCAGTGCTGTATGCTGTCTTGTGTTCCGCTGGACAGGCCGTGACGGCCAAGGAAAGTGTGTCGCTATCGGACCATTGCCGCTGGAGACAGCGAGCGAAACAACCGAACGTGTTGCAAGGCTGCGGCGGTTGCGGGAGCAGAGAACGATGACGGAAGACGAGATCGAGCTGTGGTATCGCTGTAGCCAGGGAGAAGCGGCGGCTCGTGAAGAACTAATCTTGCGGTACGCACCCATGGTGGCGTACTGGGTCAACCAAATACGCAAGCGGGTGTCTTGGGCGAACCCGGAGGATCTAATGCAAGACGGAACGATTGGGCTGATAAGAGCTGTGGACAAATTTGAGGCTGAGCGAGGGTGGGAATTCTCGACCTTCGCCCGATATCATATCTGCGGTAAGATATTCGACAGCCTTGAGCTCACCCGCGGTCTGCCTCGGCGTCAGGACGAGATAAATCGTGAGGTAAGAGAGGTCCACGACAAACTTGCGAAGACCCTGGAGCGCGAACCGACGACGGAAGAGATCGGCCAGGAGCTTGGGCTTAGTAGCAGTCAGGTGACGAATGCGATCAAGGCTACGGCGCTTGCTTTTGCGGCTGCGCTGGCTGAGTGCGATTCCGATATGCCCTTCGAGATTCGGCCTGAGCCGGCGCGAACCGCTACGATCGAAGATCACGAGAGGAGAATCCTGATCCAGTATGCGCTCTCGCGGCTGGATGAAAGGGAAGCGTTTATCTTGATCCGGCACGGCTGGTACGGGGAATCCGACTCGGAGATCGCTAAAAGACTGGCGATGACTCCGGGTGCGGTGAGCAAGGCTCGCCAGCGAGCGATGAAGAGGCTTCGCAAGCTGCTCGAGTGAAGAGAGGAAGTGGGCAAAATGCAACAAAGTGATCTGGAAGAGGAACTAAGGAAGGCGAAGTTCGACCACTTGACGGCAGGCGAGCTCGTCGCCTATCGCGATAAGAAGCTCGACAAGTTCGGTCTGACTCGAGCTGAAGCGCACCTGAAGCTATGCCTTATCTGTGAAGAGAGCGTGGAGCTTCTTCGTGGAGAGCTTTCGGCATTAGAGAACCAGGAAATCACGCCGGAGCAGGTGGCGGTGGTCAGGCGGGTGATGGAACAAAGGAGGGCAGGCCAACAGCCCGGAACCTCGAAGCCCGCAGACGCCGCACCGAAGGTTCCATTTTCGGAACGGTTGACTGAGTATTTGCAGCAGCTCTGCGCCAGTTGGCAAATGCATTTCGGTCACGGAGCACTGCGAGGCGAGGCCGACCAAGGCGAAGGAGTATGGCAGTGGCAAAGCGAGGACGGTAAGCTTCACGCGCGAGCAACTATACAGAAGAATGCTGATCTGACAATCCATTTCTCTTCAAATGATATGGAACTGGATGGCGCACGCCTCAACATTCGTCTAGGCAAACTGAGTCAGGAGATTTCTCTAAGGCGGATTTCCGAATCGGAAGTCGCTGCGCAAGTAGCGGTTCCCTGGCAGTATCGTCAGGGCAATATGACTGACATATCTATCGAAATCGTCTAGATCTATCTACCAGAGGACGGGAATCCGTGAGCCGCCTCCCACTATCTTTGCCGGGATCGCCGGTGAGAACAAACGACGCCCAGTAGTATGGATGCGGATACGTCTTTCGGGTCGCGGCTTGTGCTGCCTGTAGCGCCGCCGTTTTTCTCATGCCATGCTTCAGATGACCATAGAATGCCTTCATCAATAAGCTGGTGGCTTCATCATCTACTGTCCACAGGCTAGCAATCACGGAGGAGGCTCCCGCATAGATGAAGGCGCGGTTCAGACCGACGATGTCGTCTCCTTTGCTCTGCCCTCCCAGCTGGGTCTGACAAGCGCTGAGCACCACGAGATTTGTCCTTGCCAAATCCATCCCGTAAACCTCCCGTACCTCGATTGCACCGCTGTCACCGCTCTCCGGCGATAGCAGTATGCGCGAGAAGAGAGGGCTGTTAGTGTTCAACTCGGCATGGGCGGCGATGTGGACTACGCTGGAATCCGGCGCTCGTTTCATGAATCGCGCTCTTGTCGCGAGGCCCGTCGGAAGCGGTCGGGTGTGATAAAGCTTCGCCACGCCTGCGGCTTCCTTATCAGCATAGCGCAACGCGGGCTGGCCATCCGCACGGGATTGCGACACCGCAAGAATGCGCCTGCCGCTTGGGGCGACTCGACGCCGAACGGATTGCAGGATGGTAGCGCTCGGAAGATAGGAGATCGCGTGGTCATCTCCAAAAAAACGGCGCCCGTCGGTTAATGCGGCGAAAGGCACATAATGCAGGACTCCATGGGGCACAACGACAACCTCGGCGGTCTTGATGTACTGTCGGATAGGCGCAATGAGCCATGCGTGGAGTTGCGTCAGACTCCGAGGCTGCGCATCGCGCAAACTTGCGAAGCCGCGAAACCATTCGATGGCCGCGCGCAACTCCGTCTCCTTGACAGGAATCTCCACTGCCTGAAAAGAATCCGAATCAAGTACAAAAGCGAGAGTCTTGTCCGCCGTGACGAAGTAGGAGACCAGGGTGGTTTGAGGTTCGAGAAGTCGTTGGATTTCGTTTAGGGGGTTCGGAGAGTAGCTTTGAAGCTCGGCGTAGTTTGGATTGCTGGCTTTCAATCGGATGAGCACGGTAGCATAAGTCTCTTGCTTTTCCTTGAGGCTTGCCGCCATCAAAGCGGCGGCCTCTGAGCGCGGATTTTCCCGGCGCTCCTTTCTGAGCTTTTCCTCCAGCGCGCCCATCTCGAATCTCAGGGATTGTTCCTGATTGACGAGTTCCGGATCACCTCCTTTTCGAATATCGATGTGAACGTTATTCATCTGATCGAGAAAGGTTCGCGCGCGGGCTCTTTCGGCCAGTTCGAACGCCTCAGCCCATTTGCCGAGTTTGAACTTCAGTGAGATCGCCGGCGAAAACACTTCTGAAGAAAGCATTCCAACTACCGTCTTAGTCTCCTCAATATGTGCAGAAGATCGCAGCGATTCGCTAACTGCGATTCCCTGATCATATAAACTTTCGGCCTGTGCCAGATTTTCTTGCCTTTCACGCAGATGACCAAGCTCCGCCAAAAAGAAGGGTTGGCTTTGGCGGATGCCCGCTGTCTGAGCCACATCGAGCCCTTTGGTGTACAGTTCCTCCGCCTTTTGGTAATCCCCATTTGCGACACATGCCATTCCCCAGGCGGCGTATAAATCCTCCTTGCCGTTGTCGTCTTCCGCGATCTCCAGCTTAACGAGCGCATCTTCATAATGCTTTAACGCTTTTTCGCGTTCACCCATATAGCTGTAGACGTATCCCAGCCCTCTGAGGACGTAGCCTTGACGGGCCGGGTCCTCTGCTATGCCGCGCGATACTAATAACGGACGCAATACGTCCAGCGCCTCCTGAAAGCGCCCCAAGGCCGTATACCCATAGGCAACATTGATCAGCGCTTCCGCTTCGTGGCCCGTGTCTTCAATTGCGGAGAATGCGGCAGCGGCTTCTTTGAGCAACCTCAGCGAGTAGTTGGGACTTTTAATGATGAAGTAGGTGTCGGCCAGGCTGGAAAGGACGGTGGCCTCCAGCCGCCCATCTTTGTGTGAAACGGCGAAATCAAGCGCTTCTTTGAAGTAGCGAAACGCCGTGAGTGGGTGGCCCCGGCGAGCGTATATAACGCCAATGTTGTTCGCCGCATAAGCCGCCAGTTTGAGTTCGCCACTTGATTCAGCGAGCTTTTTGGCCCGCTCAAAGTAATCCAACGCAAGATCGAATCTTCCGCGGGTGACGTAAATCAAGCCGAGATTATTGAGCGCCGTGGCCTCTCCTGAGAGATCGTCTTGCCCCTGGAGGAGTTGCAACGACCGGTTATAGGCGGCAGCAGCCTCCTCCAGGTTGCCGATGGAAGCGTACGCGGCCCCGACGGCGAAATAACTATATGCCTCCCAATCTGACGCGCCTTTTTCTTTCGCTCGACTGACGGCCGCGCGCGCTGTCTTGAGGGCCTCGGTTGATTGACCAAGCGAGGATCTAAGCGCGCTGATCAACGGCAAGACCTGTATCTCGTGCACCCAATCTCCAGTCTGCTGATAGATGCGGAGGGCTTCGGTCAGATATTCGATCCCCTTGCTTTTCTGGCCGATTTGGAGACAGACATCGCCAAGCCCTTTGAGGCCATAGGCCGTAAACTGTGGGATGTTCACCTTTTTGAGCAAAGGAAGCACGCCGTTCAGGAGTTCGAGCGCTTTATCCGTTTCACCCAATTTTGCGTAAGTAGCGCCGATTATCGCAATCAGCATCGGGTTCATTAAGCCGAAGCCTCCTTCATCGAGGTAGCGCGAAGCGTCCAGTAAGGCGTTCAGGGCCTCACGCGGTTTTCCGAGCGAGTCATAAGCTATTCCTTCCCAGAGGCGCGCGGCACCCATTCCCCCCTTGTTAGCATTCTTTTGACAAAGCGCAAATCCTTCTTTGAATTTAGCGATGGCGTCTGTGAGACTTTGCTTGGTCTGCTGCGTCACCAGGCGTTGTCCCTCTGAGATCAAATTGAGTCCTTCAAAAGGATTTTGCGGTACGGAAGCGACGCCACGAACCTGGAGAAGACCGCCCGAATAGGACACCTTGCGAGTCGCCACGGACTTGCTCTTCTCGCCGGTTTCCAACTCTGCAAAGCCCCGTTGTGCCCCTGCGTTTGTTGGGGGCGGCTGAGGGGTTGTCTGCGAGCTCTGGGCCGTGGGCGGCGTTCCTGCTGAGCCAAGAATGAGGCTGATAATGAAACACTGGAATTTGAGATTCCGCGCTGCAGCCTTTGTTGCCGCGGCTTCGCTGTTTGTTGCAGGCGGCCGAGGGTTTGTTTGGGACCCCAGCGCTGTGCACAGCGTTCCAGTAGGCGAGCCAAGAATCAAGGAGGCGATCAAACACTGGAATAGCGGATGCCGCCACGGCGAACGCCGCGCGACGCTTTTTTCCTTGTTGATGCAATGCATAGATTCCTCCGGGATGACGAGCCGCGTGTTAGAGACAGCGGGCTTAAGACTACGCTCCAGATTCAAGTACCTACGAGCGCAACTTCTCCCACTAGCGAGGGACGCTTTTCGCGACTGACTCGCCGAATTGGAGCGGGGCGCTGGCCCCCGTCGCCAGTCAAAACGAAGGCGGCCCAATAGTACGGATTGGGATATTGATGGCGCGTTTCCGATTGCGCCATACGAAGTGCTTCGGCTTTGCCTATCCCACGTTTCAGATGTGTGTAGAACGAACGCATCAATACACCGGTAGCCTGGTCATCTACTGTCCAGAGGCTTGCAATGACGGTGGATGCGCCCGCAAAGATGAAGGCCCGATTCAAACCGACGATGTCGTCTCCTCTGCTTTGGGTTCCCAATTGACTCTCGCAGGCGCTCAACACAACCAGACTCGTATGGCTTAGATTTAGCTCGTACATTTCGCGGACTTCAAGCCCTCGATTGCCGTTCTGATCGGGTGTCAGCAAAATGCGCGAGAATAGCGGGCTGCGCGTGTTCAACTCGGCGTGGGAAGCGATATGTAGAATGTTATAGTCACCGGCGAGCCTCAGAAACTCCCCTTTTGACGCCTGGCCCGTGAGGAGCGCTTTTCCTTGATACAACCGGGCTAAGGCTTCGGCTTCCTGGTCAACGTAATGCAGAGATGGCCATCCGGCTGCATTAGCCTGAGCCAGGACGAGCAATCGTTTGCTGGCCTGCGAGTCTCTTCTCTTGATAGACGGCAGGAGGCTGGCGGCGGGCAGATAGTAGATCGTATGCTGTTCGCCGAAGTAGCTCTTGCCATCGTACAGAGCCGCAAACGGCAACTGATGCAGAATGCCGTGAGGAATCACACAGACCCTCGGTGTCTTGATCTGCTGTCGAAGCGGTGCAATCAGCCAGCCGTCAAGTTGCTTCAGACTAACTGGGACTGGACCGCGAACGCTCGCGAAGCTCCGAAACCAAGCGATGGCGTTCTGCAGTTCTTTCTTGCCTACCGGAATCTCGACGACATTGAAGGAATCGCGAGTTACGATGAATACCAGGGTTTTGCTTGTGGTCACATAGTATGAGAGAAGGGTGGTGTCCGTCCCAAGCAATCGCTGAATCTCGACGCGCGAAATTGGTGAATAGCCCTGCAATTCCGCGTATTCGGGGTTGCTGGCCTTCAGTCGAATGACGATCTCACCATATGCCTGCCGCCCCTGATTCAATCGCCCCTGCAAAGGCGCGCAAGCCTCCGGAGCCCCGCCGCTCGCTACTTCCTCTGTGAGCTTCTTCTCCAATGAGGTTAGCTCGAATCGCAAGGATTGCTCCTGCTCGATCAAATCCCGGTCAGCGGCCTTGCGCATATTGATGCGGGCGCCGTTCATCTGATCGAGCAGCGTACGCGCCCTGGATTTTTCGCTAAGCTCGAAGGCCTCGGCTGGTTTGCCTGCCTTGATCTTCAGCAGGATCGCGTGGGAGTAGAGTTCGGCTGATTCGTCGGCAACAGCGGTCTTGAATTCATCCAGGCGGGCGGCGGTTCTAATGTGCTCACGGATCAAGATGGCTTGCTCGTACAGTGTGGCGGCTTCTTCCAGGTCGCCTTGCTTCTCGCGTAGAAATCCCAGGTTGCTGAGCAGCGTGGCCTCGCCGCGACGATCACCGACGGATCTGGCTAAAGGGAGGGCGCGCAAGTAATACTCGGAAGCCTTCGAATAGTTGCGTTGCAGGTCATAGGTAAATCCCAGGTTGTTGCAGACCATCGCTTCTCCGGCGCGGTTCTCGATGGCCGTCATCAGCACAAGCGACTCGGTATAAGCGTCGATCGCTCTTGTCAGATCACCGGCGTCGCGGTGGGTGTTTCCTATTCCTTGCAGCGTATGTGCCTGCCCATCGCGATTCTCGATCGCCCGCTGCCGGTCAAGCGCCTGGTTCAGGTAATCGAGGGCTTCCCGGTGGCGGCCCGGCGTATTAGAGAGAGTTCCCAGATTGGCGAGCGCCGTTGCCTCGCCGGAAGGATCTTCCACGGCTCTAAAAGCGGCCACTGCATCATGATTGGCTTTCAGCGCTTGCTCATGCTGATTGAACGAATCGTAAACTTTGGCGATATTAATGAGCGCGGCGGCCTCTCGGCTCTTATGCTTGACTGCCCGCGCCAACTCCAGAGCCTTTTGATAGTAGCTCAGCGCTTTAAGAGGTTCAGCCCGCAGCTGATAGATCCCGGCCAGCCCATTCAGTGAACTCGCTGCATTTTCGGGTTCGCCCTCCGCCTCGCTAACCTTTATCGATTCTTCATAGAGAGCGATTGACCTGTCGATTTCGCCAAGATCTGAATAGACAGCGGCCAGGTTACCGAGACCCGTTGCTTTCCCTGGTCCATCATTGGCTTCCGTCCTGATCCGCAAGGCTTCGCTGTAATCGCGTAATGCCTCGCGCCTATCCCCCAATGAATCATGAATCTCGCCCAGACTCTGCAGAGCGGTTGCCTCGCTCGATCGATCTTTCGCTTCCCTGGCAATCTGCAACGCGCGCTCAGTCGATTCGAGCGCCTTGCGCTTCTGGCCAAGCGATGACAAAGCCGCGCCGATCAGCAATCGAGCGTTGACTTCCAGACTTCGATCATGAATCTCCTGGGCAATGTTCAAGGCTCTATTCAGGTATTCGAGGCCCTTTTGCTTCTGACCGATCTTGATGTAGGTTCCGCCCATGCCGCATAACACCGAAGCAAGCGCTTCCGGGTTCTTCTCTGTCTGGAGCAATACAACCGCCCGATCGAGGTAGTCAATCGCTAGTTTCCAGTCGCTCAGATCCGAATACGCGAATCCGATGCTCATAAGTGACATGGCATACAGAGACAGGTCTTCCATTTCCTTGAGATAAGTTGATGCGTCGAGAAAGGTGTCTAGCGCCCGGCGCTTCTGACCCGCCGACGAGTAGGCAGCGCCGGCGGCGAACAGAGCCGTTCCCATTCCCATCCTAAGGTTGTCTTTTCGGAAACATTCGTAAGCGGCCTTGTATTTGTCAATGGCTTCCATCCGGGACGCCCGAGTTCCCACCCCATCGAGGCGCTGCCCTTCCGTAAGCAGCTTAAACCCTTCAAGGGTGTTTGAGGTCTGCGGCGGCAAGACGGCAGGCTTTGATAAGTCCGTTTGGCCGGACATCAGAGAGACCAAGAAAACCAGAACGCAGGCTTTGACAACGCGAGTTTGCGTAAAAGCAGATGACAGAAACCCTAACCGATGCGCCGATCGCGTGGCGCTGTTCGTGTTGGATGACCGCGTTATCGACAAATCAATCATCGCTACGAATCCGTTGCTCCTGTATTCAAAGACGGTTTTCGGTGGCGAAGACTCTCAGCCCGGTAGAACGGAATTGTGCCCAGGCGGGGCCGATCACCTGCGGCCTGGCGGCTGCTTAAGACGGAGCTCGTCCTTCAATAGGGTGTTGACCATGGCTCGATTCCCCAACCGGCGATAGGCTTTCTTTGCCTCTGCCAGGCGCGCCATCGCCCGATCGAACATCCCCAGGTTTTCGTAAACCTGCGCCAAGTTCTTCCCGATCAGCCCGCGTTCATCGAGATCGTTTGCCGGAGTAAGGCTCAACGCCTCCAAGTACCACTTTTCGGCCTCTCGATTCAAGCCAATCGTCGCGTATAGATCTCCCAGCATCCGGACTGCAAGCTCTTTCATTGTTGGGTAAAGATCCTGTAGCTCCTCGATCGCTTCGCTGTACAGCTCTCTGGCCGCGAAGAGATTTGCGATCAGAAAACGGGTTTGCATTTCGGGTAACTGCATCTGCTTTCGCATGCGCTCTCGATGGGCCAGGATTCGCGCCTGATCCGGCGTGAGCGTGGTAAATCCAAGCCCCGGCGAATGGTCTTGTTGAGAACTCTGACCATCAATCGTAACCACCACTTTATAGGTTTGTCCGGCCGCGAGTGCCGGCTCTTTGTCCGGATAGGTAAGCCGGGTTTCCGAGACCACATCTTTAGTCCAGATCACTTTGCGATCTCCATACAGCGTCACGTTGTACGTGGCCTTCTCTTTCGCGCCGGTAATCGGCGTCCAGCGAATCGTTGGCCGGAGGTTGCGCAGCCTGGTTTTGCGCGGCGAGATGACCACCGGGAATAAACCCGTATCCGTATCCGGCCCCCGCGTCGCCCCAATCGTGCTGCCGTCATAACGAATACCACAAATTTCAGGTGTGCAAGGCTGCGTGCAGGGACAGCCCTGAGCGCCGGGCGCAAGTTCCCGCTTCTTGCCATCGCCGCAGATCACCGTTGCTCTGGCCGCCGGGCTCAGAAACAACATATGTCCTCTACGAACCAGCATACCTTCAGTGGCGTTCACCGGAGCGACTCTCTTCCCCTGCCTGACCCTCAGGGCACCCTTTGGTTCTTTTGGCTCGATCCAGATGATTCGACCCAAAGTCGGGCCGGCAGTATCACCTTTCTGGGTGCTGACGCGGCCAGCGCCAATAAAGAGGCAGAGGCCGCCGAGTAGGGCGAATTGAACTGGAATCAAACGGGCATTGCGTCTCACCGGATGCCCCCTTTTATCAAACAGTCCTGCGAGTCGCTCACCCACTTGGCCTCAAGGTCCGTTTCACCCGGCGCCAGACTCACACAGTCATAACACTCGTCGACCACTCCGGCTTTGCCTTGCTCCTTCAGCACGTAGGCTAAGAGACAATGCGCCGCTGCGCCCTGATGGCTGCGCAACGAGATGGCCCTGCGAAGATACATCTCAGCCATCGCGTAGTGCTTCAGGGCATAGTTAGCCCAGCCTAGATTCTTGTTGAGCGAATACTGCACGTTCTCATCTTGCGGCGCGAAATCTCCTGCCTTGACCAGCAGGTTGAGGGCGCTCTCATAGTCATCGTCCTTGCCTCTTCGAATGTACAGCCGCGCCAGATTGTTGTAGGCCGGATAAATGTGACTATCATAACTGATCGCAATTCGGTATTCATCAATGGCCTCATCGAGATGCAAGTCCTCCTGAACAGTCGCCAGGTTATGGTGCGCCTGCGCAAAGCTCGGGCTTAGCTTTACGGCTCGCTGATAAGATTCGCGCGCGCGCCAGATCGGGTTCTTTGCGGTACTGAAACGCCGCTCCTTGCTCGTTGTAGTAACGAGCAATGACCGGAAGAGACAGCCATAGTCCCAGCGCGATGACGAGAGCGATTCCGGTTAGGATGACCGCCCTACGGACCTTTTGGGGTGCGTTAAGGTGAAATGAGCCGGCAACTCTTACCACGAGTGCATGAGTCGGGCGCATCGTCGAGATAATCGCGAGGGCGCCGGCGCCGATTGCGAGCACGACAAAAACGGATTGTAAGGTGAGAACGGCAAGGTCCGGCCAACCGTCCCCGAGAAACCGGCGCAGGACGTCTGTGGTTAGACTGAGTGCGATGTTGCCGAAGAGCCAGGGCAAGAACGCAGCCGGCTGATGCCTTTGTTTCTGTTCTTCGTCCGGGGCAGCGCGCATCACCTGCCCGCCAATCGTGATGTTGGAGTTCTCTCCAAGTATGGGTGTGGGTGCCACCAGGTCTCCAGCTTTCGCGGCGGGAGCCGGCTTGACGATTCGAGACCTCGCTGCGTTAGCGCCTTTCCGCTCCAGCAGTTCCGGCACATGCGCAACGTCGCTGCTTACAAGTTTGAGTTGGTTCACCGCCAGGTCAAATGCGTCTTTCACCGAGTAGCCAAACGCCAGCGATTGATAAAAGTGAGCCGCAAAGATGGTCGCGTCTTTGTCTTCTATCGCTGCGTTCATCCCAATCGTGAAATCAATCGCCGTAGCTAACGCTTGCGCCTGGTCCTTTGCATAGCACGCATTCAGCACAACCACTCGGATATTACCCTTCAGTATTCTGAACAGGTCGGCAAGCGCTTCTCTGCTGACAACTTTTCGTTTTCCATCTTCGTCCTCGAGCATGATCCCGCTTGATGGACTACAGTGCCCGCTGAAGTGGACGACATCCGGTTGATGCCTCATAAGCAGCTCTTGCAGATCGCCGGCCCTTACCGCCCACTCTGGCACGAGTTGAAGTTGATCCCGAAGCGTACCGAGGCGAATCTTCTGACTAATCTCGCGAATCTCGTTATCGATTCGTAAGCGAGTGACCATATCTATCGGATTCGCAGCGAGGAACAGTATCTTCACTTTGTCACTCCCGAGAACAACAAGAACCGGCCAGGCTGATCGCGTACCTCCACCGGGCCACCTCCGTTGCGGAATCTTCAAGCAGCCTGTAGGCAGGAACCGCGAGAGCCTCTACTGCTCCCAGTCTCTTCATATCTCGCTTATATCGGCTTGCTGAAACAACCGTATGAACTAAGGTGGCTATGATACCTGATTCGACTGGACAGAAAAAGCGGCCCCTCTCAACTGCCGAGTATGCCACACGACGGTTGCCAAGTGTCGTCTGTTCGACATCCCAAAAGCTGAGGACCCGATTTGTTTGAGATTTCCTGCGATACCGCGCCCCTTACCAACACTTTAGGAAGTGAGTGATTCGAGGTTTGTCCTCTTGACTCGGTCGAGAGTCACGGTCCCGGTGGGTTTCATGCGGGCGTTCAGAGACACTCATCACACTCAGAGCCAAAGGAGACAACAATGTCAGGACGAACTTGTGATACGTGCGGGAAAGACAAACCTCTGTCGGGTGGCAAGACCTGTAAGAATGGTCATTTCACATGCAAGGATTGCGCGTACGGTCATGAACACTGCAAGCTTTGTGGACATACGCTCAGATAGCAGCGAGCGCAGATGCAATCCGGCCCATCACCATAAGGACGGTGTAATGTAGTTCGTATCGCTTTGGCAAACAATCTGACCATTGAAAAGTCTGTCAAGGACGGGGATGGCAAGCGATTCGTCCAGAAGATCGGTTGTTTTTTTGGCTTCGTAGAACAGAAGGGTTTCATGAAGTAGATTCTGTCGTCGCGCGCGCACCCTCATAACAGGTTAAGAATTCGGGCGGCGCGGGTTCGAATTCAATACCTTTCCGCAGCAGCCAGCCGCCGCACAATTCTGGGTTGACCGTGAATTGCAGGCTCAAGGCTAACTCTCTCAACTGCCTACTGTGTACACGACAGTTGCCAGGTTCTCTTTCGAACTCCCGAGACGTGAGGATCACTTTTTTTGGATTCCCCTGCTATAGCTCGCCCCTTACCGACACTTTAGGAATGTGAGTGATTCGAGGTCGGTCTTCTTGACTCGGCCGAGAGTCACGGTCCCGGTGGTTGTAATGAACGAATGCCGGGCAGGCGCGCATCGCCGAATAGGGAAATCCCTTGTCGGGGGCGTCGCAGTTCGTAGAGTTCGCTCGTGTAACTGCCGATCACCAACTAGCGGAGCTCTAATGGCCAGGGTAGCGGCTACGCATCGTGCGACCCATCGATGTTAAAAGCGGTACCGATGCGACCCACGGGTTCCCCGGCCATTGAGTTCCGCCGATTGTGGATGTTGGGACCTGATGTTGCCTTTGGTCATGACCGGCTTAAATCGCGTTAGCTCGATAATGCCAAAAGCGTCTCGCTTCTCCGGAGACTTGCAATGCGGCATCCCGCGGATAGCTCGCCGTCTTAGAAGTCGAATGAATCAGCTTGGCGTGAATCAAACCGAACTTGCGGCTCGGTGCACCGGTGCGGCTCAGGACTTATTCCCGGAGCACGCGCCGCAGATCACTCGCGAGCGCATCGCGAAGATCCTGATGCACTGTAGGGCCAACCCAGGCAAATCGGCTGCGCGAGTGATAAGCCACCCGGAGCTCCAGGTTCTTGCGAAGGTGCTACAGGTTTCGAGCGACTGGCTTACGAGCAGTGACGGTACTCGCGACTTGGTGCTGTGGGACCCATTGGCCGACCCGCAGCGCGCTCATCACATCCTGCACTTGATCAACGAACACGAAGATCTTGCAACCGAGGTGTTGGTTTGGGCCGAGTATCTGATCTGTTCGCTTGAAACGCCTGAGTTCATGCACAAGCACCACGAAGCGCTCTTCAGCGAGTTGGATGTGTTGGGCGCACACGATGAGAAACGTAAGGTAGTGCAGATCTACGACAGCATAGGGAACAACAGAAGGAACCGTCTCTTTGATTCGAAGCGAAAGCGGCGGAAGCTGATTCAATTTATTTTCGCCTCGGATATGGAAAGAATCGCACAAGGAAAAGGTGAGTACGCGGGCATTCGCAAAGAGCTTCGAAAAGCTTGTTTGGATAATCTGTGCGATTTGATTTCAGATTCGTCACTTGGCATCGAGCTAGTGATTATCAAGGACGACGATACCGCGAGATTGAGAACCGTCGTTCGAGATTATGACTCGGTTGGCGTGTTTGATGAGCGCTTCGTGCTGTGGCGGTATCACTCAGGAAGGATCGCGTGGTCCGAAACCGCGGCCTATACAATCAAGTGGCGCAGGACCCTAAACGAACTGAGAATCGCGGCCTCTGCGAGGGGCGACGTGTTGAGACTCATTCGCGGCTTAGCTCGGTCAGTCCGATGACAGTGTGTTTGAAATCGCACACTCAGGATTGTGAACTTAGCTATACTCTCGCGCACAAGTGATACTGCTAGTCGCTTTGTCCGAGTCAACGGTTGTATCGCGCGTCGCGATGTTTACCGCGGCCCGCCCATCTTGGAGTTTAGATCGAGTCTGCGGCGTCGGGTAAAACCAGCGATGTGCATTTGAATATCCGTGGATTACGAACCTTGAAAAGGAGAACATAGAACATGATCGCAAACGAATCGAGAAAAGACCGTAAACGACTATTTGGCGCAGGAGTAATGTCAGTCGCTTTCATGGCGATATCCATGTTTCAGATCAACATTCCGGCGGGAGTGGCACATTCTGGCGTAGGTGGTAAAGGAGCGATATTTGACATCGTCCCAACTCCCGCAACGGCTGGCAGCTCTGTGGTAGCTCCAGGCACTACACCGGGGGGTACATTCTTCCTCACCGGAAAGATCTATCGTTTCAGAACGGTAAATCAGGCAGACTGTACACTGCCCCCCATAGACTGTGACGTCGATCCCCGTTGCTTGGGAACTTGGCGGGCCTGGGGAACGGTGGGTGACGGGGGAAGACTAGTTCTGCACCATACGCTTGAGCTTACGCCGTTTAATAGCACGATCGAAGTTCAAGGGACGACAGGAATAATAGCTGCCAACGGTGGAGTAACATCCGCTGTATCGGGTTCTCTCGGCCCTCCAACTACAGGGCCTTCCGAGATCCTGGCCATCGTTGGGGGCACGGGCAGGTATGAGGCCCTTTCTGGCCAGGCCAGTATCAGACCTTATTGCAACCCGACCCCGACAGGGACGAGCCCGTTTCGCTATGACCGTGCGTTCTGCCTTGGTGTTGAATAACAAACGAACGACACACCAGGTCACAGCAAGCGCTGTTACAACAAATCCTTGAAGAGTCAGGAGGCGAGGGCACAAGAACATGTAGCAACAATCCCAGCCTGTCCTCGCCTTCTGTTTTCAAGATTGAATTCCGTGTAGCGACGCTACTGCTGGAACCTTCGCGGCTAGCTTTTCGAGACAGGAGGCCCCCAATGAAAGTGAAGAAGCTACTTCATAAGACGATTACTCTTCTTAAAGCAAGCGTCGTCCCCATCCCCCTATCATTTTGCGCAATCGTCCTCATCGGCGACCTGTTCTTCATCGCAGCGGGCTCCGTCCAAGCCGCAAGCCAGAGGCCAAATGCGAGGCACAGCCCGTCTCGTAAGCCCGCGGCCAAAACGGGATTAACAAATGATGACGTAGTGCAAATGGTCAAAAACAACTTTAGCGAGAGTCTGATCGTCAGCACTATTCAAGGCAACAAGAATCAATTCGACCTTTCTGTAGATGCGCTCATCGAGTTGAAGAAAGCTGGTGTCAGCGAAAGAATCATCTCCGTCATGCAGGCCCCCCAAGCCTCGGGAATATCGTCTGCTGGACCGGTCGTCCCAATAGCAGAGGAGAAAAAACCGGCGCCTTCGACGTTGCCGACGCCAGCTGCACACCGGGAGCAACCATATGCTTTGGCTGTTGTCGGGGGAACGAGGCAGCCGCTGCCGCTCGAACCAACTCACGTCGGAAAGGCAGACGTGAAGGGCGATAGCCTAGCTTCGCTGGCTCAGGAGCAAGCGACAGATAAACTCTATAATGCAGTCGAACTCTCGACCGCCACTCGCATTGGTATGGCCGTGGACAAGCGACTTATCGCTATTCCTCTCTTGGGGGCAGCAGCAGGATTTGGCAGCGCGATGATGGATGGCTTTGGTAAGGCCGGCAGACTTCTCCATAAGCCAAAGCCTGTTACTTATCTTTGGGCTGTCCCCGGTCGAAGTTCGTCGATTGGTTTAGCCTTGAGCATGCCTCAATTTGAAGTCGCTTACGGAGAGATTCCTGGCGTCGATCCAGATGAGTATGAACCGTTTGTGATTCGGCTCGTCCAGACCCGTGAGAACTGGCGACTCGTCGGCGCGAAGAAGGCTGACCCGGATGCATACAAGTCGAACAAGTGGGACACCTATACAGATTTTGTTGAAGAGAGGATTCCGATCCGATCTGAGAAACTGGGTCGGGGGCGCTTCTTGATCACCTTGGAGAGAGCTTTAGAAGGCGGCGAATACGGAATAGTCTTACGGCCAATCCTGAGAAGTAAAGTCTTTTCCGGCGAGGATATTGCGAATCGCAAGAATTCTGCTGTGTTGTTCGACACGGTTTGGACTTTTTCGTTGGCACCATGAGGAAGCCCGAATAACACCGAACGCGCCACCTTAGACGAAGAAGAACTGAGAAACCGGCATGAAGAAAGCGCTCGCCATTGTTGGAATTCTAATTACTTATGGCTCATCTCGCGGTCAACACAGGGGAATGGAGGCTGCAAAGAGCAGGAGTGAGGCGCAAAGTTCGCGAAGATTTGCTCTGGTAATCGGAAATGGGAGCTACAAATTCTCACCGCTTCAAAATCCCCTGGCCGACGCCAAGGACATGGCACAGGCTTTAACTGGTTTCGGTTTTGAGGTCATTTGCAAAACGGACCTTGGTCAAAACGAAATGAAGCAAGCCTTCAGGACATTTGGCGAAAGGATTCGGCAAGGTGGAACTGGGCTCTTCTACTATGCAGGCCACGCAGTTCAGGTCGACGGGAGAAACTATTTGATACCAGTTGGGGCCGAGATATCCCACGAGCATGAAGTGGAGTACGAAGCGGTCGACGTTGGTTTCCTCCTGTCGCAACTGCAAGAGGCGCGCAACCAATTGAATATTGTGATTCTCGATGCATGTCGGAACAATCCTTTCAGCCGAAAGTTCCGCTCCACTAACGATGGACTAGCATCCATAAATGCGCCGAGCGGGACATTAATTGCCTATGCCACGGCACCTGGTTCAGTCGCCAGCGATGGCGAGGGGAAGAACGGCTTGTACACTCAAGAGCTACTAAAAGCAATGCGCCAGCCAGCCCTGAAGATCGAGGATGTGTTCAAGCGCGTAAGGTCAGGCGTTCAGAACCTCACCGGAGGGATGCAGGTACCTTGGGAATCGTCGTCGCTGGTGGGCGACTTTTATTTCTCGCCGGGGAGCGCTGAGACGAAGCCGTTGCCAAGCGCAGAGAATGTCCGCAACTCGGCGGGGGGAGCGCCCCCAACTGAGGCTTCACCCAAGAGCCCACTGCACGAGTCGAAAGGCAACCGTTCGCCGTTGTCCGGGACCGCCGCCGAAGTGTTCGTAAACCAAGGTGACGCGGCTGCAAAACAGAAGCACTGGAGCGAGGCAGAAATCGAGTACAAGCAGGCTGTCTACCTAGACCCGAGCAACGCGCGGCTGCGCCTCAAGTTGGGCGACGTACTCTCGCAACAAAAGAAGTGGAGTGACGCCGAAGCGCAATACGCGGCGGCGCTGCGGGTTGAGCCCCAGAACAAGTCTTACCAGGATCGTCTGACCGCCGCGCGTAACAGGAGCAAATAGCCGAGATCAAGAAGTAACCTGCGGAACCTGGAACAATCGGACTTCGGTCTTATTAACAGGTATTGGGAGACAAGCGCGAAGAAACTGGTGAAAGGAGATAATGGTGAATTGGCCCCGCGCCCTAATATTATTGTTGCTTGGTCTTTCTTGTTTTCAAGGATGTTCGAAGAGTAGACCGCCCTCAGACAGCAATACAGCCCAAGCAAGCACGCTGAGTCTTAGCGAAAAGGGCAAGACGGTAGAAGAGAGAATAGTGAACGGAGAGGCCGTGAATGAAAGCGACCTTCAGGGGTTGGCGTCGACTGAACTACGTATTCTGCGGAACGCGTCCTTTGCTCGGCATGGACGAAAGTATGATAGCCCTGGTCTTGGCGACTACTTCAGCAATCGTTCATGGTATAAAGCGCAGGATGACTACAACGATAGTCTGCTCACTGCCGCCGATCGGGCAAATGTAAAGTTGATTCTAACGGCGGAACAAAGAGGAGGTACCGGTACAACTGCGAATGCGAATAGTTCAAGTGCCAGCAGCAGCAATCAATCGCCGTCTCAGTCACAACCGGTGGTGACAACAACTCAACCACAAGGCGGGGCCGGTCAGTTGACGACGGACAAAGTGCAGAGAGCAGTAGATAAGGCTTTGGATTGGACAAGAAAGGGCGGAGGAGCAACGGTGTCGGGTATTCAAGAGTTTCCACAAGAGAACGCCGCAAGGGCGGATGTTCGATTTGATGGGTTCCAGTACAATGCAAATGTAGAAGGAAGTCCGGTATCCAAAGACAAGACGACACCTCCTGAGCCAAGCATAAATGACCCCCGCTTCTATGAGAAAATGACGCAACATGGTCTGGGCGCAGTTCAGGTGAAAAGGTTTTCGGGTCGCGGGACCGCCATTCTCAAGCACTATAACGATGGAAGATGGGTGCTGGCAGGTGTCCAGTTCGATTTTGTTGGCGTGAACGCCAACATTGAAGTTAGGTAGAGAAAAACAATGAAAAAGGCCAACTCAGTTTTCCTTGTCTGTGCGTCACCAGCGTTACTTGCGGTCGCATTTACAACGGAAAACAGATCGGCCAGCTCAAGCTGTTGGAAATAGAATCAGCGCCCTGCCGCGCCGTCAGCGCAACTCAAACTCATCCGGTTTGGCCGCGGTCCATCTTCGTCACTGATCTTTCACCGGGCGCAAAAAACTGGTCGCTTGCTGGCGTTGCGCCGGGAAGGCCGATCAACCTGACTGAGCCTATGCCTTCTCAGCCTATCTCTGTAACCGTTTAAGGCTGAGCGGTATTCGGGCGACCATCTGAAAGTCATCCGGACGGCAACAGTGGCGGTCAGATGTGCGGCGGTGATACCTTGCCGGCCTTGTCCGACGCCGGCGATGATCGCTCTCATTATCCGGCGATAGGGCTCGCTGTTCTGTTCGCCAGGTATCCGCTTGATAAGCCGCAAGTCGGATGGCTTGAGCCGGTCCTTGCTCTCTTCGAATGCGTTGCTGGTAAGATCAGCCACAACCTGAAACAGCGCCACCGCGGTCCTCAGGTCGTGGACACCTACACTATTAACATAATCGCGAATTTCGCTCTCCGGCACGACATACGGGTGCGGCCTCTTTGCTTCAACCGATTCATTGCGAGCTCTGTTGCTCGCTGCCTTTATCCTCATACACTCTCCGGCGCGTGAAGATGTGGCATCGTACTAAACCAATCCGACACGACTTCATGCGCAAAGACGGACAAAGCGGGTCGTCATCGCGAGTCGCGCCCGCCCCTGCGGCTTGGGTTTCTCTTCGTTGGTTCGCGACGCAAGGAGCGTGACCCCCGCGGCCGACATCGATCATCCTGCGTCGCCAAGCGCCCTAGTGAATCTCACAAGTTGTACGTCGCCTGTTCGGGGCCGCACAGGCTGAGTAGAACAAAAGTTCGAAGGCTCGCTTCCGGTAAACCGCTCCATTCGCGCGGTCTCGTATCGCCGCAAGGGCCGGCATTTCAACCATGCTTCTCAAGTATCAACGCATACAGGCTTGCAATGATCACAAAGCCGTCTATAATCAGCATCGATTTCATGTTTGAAGAACCGGTCCAAAAAAAGAAGAGGGAACGCCGCGCAGTTCGGACTCCTGGGTGGTATCCTCGCCGCTTGGTGCACCCTCTCTAGCCGCTAAAGGAGGACGTTCGGTGACGCGCGCCCGTCAGCGAGCGCGCGTCACAATTGTTTCTTTTCTCAACTCGCCGGCCTGCTTCTCGTAAAGGACGGCAGCATTCTCGCAGCTCGGCTAAGCATCATTAACGGAGCGAAAGTATCGCACGATACTTTGTTTGGCACAACGATAATAAGGTAGCCAATATTGCTATTTGTCATCCGATCTTACGACTCAGCCTCGCGAGGTGTCTGCTTTTCGCTATCACACGCGAGGCGCTCTTTCTGTATGCGGAGGGCGCCAGGCCAAAGGATCTCTTGAAGTGGCGAAGGAAGTGACTCTTATTGTTGTAGCCCGCAAGAGCCATGATCTCTTTCACACTCAGCAGACTTGTTGCTAGAAGGTGACGAGCTTTTTTCATTCTGAGTCTTCTGAGATATTCTCCTGGCGAGAGCCCGGTTTGAGTTTTGAAAAGATGAGAAAGATGAGACGGAGAGAGATTAGCTGCCCTCGCCATTTCTGACAGAGAAATCTTTCGTTGAAGATTGGAATCCATAAAGTCACTCATACACGCTCTCCGGCGCGCGAAGGTATGGTATCGGACACACCAATCCCGACACACCAAACGTGCGTAAAAGGGCAGGGTGGGTCGTCATCGCGAGTGACGGCCTACCCAGCAATTCTAGATTGATGATTATTGCGGCTTGATTCAGCAGAGTGCGGGAGGAGCGCGCGGTCCGATGCAGATAAGCGCCCGATCAAGGATGCTTATTGCGTTGAGAGTGATTGTTGCTGTTGCTGGAATCGGGACGAAAGGTCTTTGAAGAGAATCTGTGGTGCTCGCCAGCCAAGCGACGGTGGTGAATGGCTTCGATGGCTTGCGTTGGCGTCTGGCTTCAGCTTGCGGCGTGGGCTCGGCTTGGACTGCGCGATCAGCTTCGGGCGCGCGACTGATTGCAACAACGGACGTCGTCGCTGCAGTGCGCTTGGCTGCAATCTCATCGCGGGTTTCGCTCCATTCGGGATAGGCAGAGGCGAACGGCGAAGCAAGAGCGATCGTGCAAGCAGCCTTCGCTTCGGTGATGCGGCCTAACTCACTGAACTCAACCGCGAGGTCGTTGTGGTAGAAATAGAAGTAAAGCGGGTTCTGCCGACTTATGATCTCCACAAGCGGCGAGAGGCTTTCGTAGTCGGCTAAAGCTCGCCGGTGGTCGCCCATCTCGCTCTTGATGCAGGATATCGCCAAATGGCCCAGGAGTGTAGTCAGCAGATCGCGAGCATCGTTCCGTGATGCCATCCGTAATGCTTCCGAATAAAAGCGCAGCGCTTCATCTCGGCGGCCTTGTCGATGATAAATCGATCCCAATGTTTGAAGCGACCGGCCGCGATAGAGATCTGGCGCGTTCTCTGCGACTGCCTCAAGCAGCGACAAAGCCTCATCGGTCCGCCCGATTCGACCGAGGGCGATGCCTTGATAATAACGGCCAGTATGCTTGGCCTTCGCTATCTGAAGGTTAACCAGTACTCGGCTCACCCCTTCAAGGGTGTTGATGTCGCGCAGGCTGAAGGAATGCTCCGCAAGCCCAATCAATTTGAGGTGAAGCCTGTTGAAGACCTGGCGTGAGTTAGCAACACGAGCAAACCGGCTCGCAACGATACGCTGGAGCAAACCGTCATGGCTGACCACGCTTTCTGGGTCAGCGAATTCCCGCCCGGAGGAGAGATCTATGAGAAAACGACTTATCTTTTCGGCGTTGTGCATACTCGCTATTCCGCCTCTGTTTTCGCCTTCTCAATATGAGCGGCTAACGACCCCAGCGCCGTTTGCCACCGCTGCGTTGGCTGGTCACACGATTCCGGGCTCTTGGTGCGAATGCGGTAGCTTTGCTGCCTGCATCTGCGACCCCGGCGAGGAACAGAGGGGCCAGAGCGCTAGACCCGTGTCTGACCGGAATGGTCGATCTTTGAATCAAGGCACCTCCCCGGCAAGTGCCGGTCGAACGCATGGCGTTGACTTTGGCTCAAGCGCGTTGATGCTCGCGCTTGCATTCTTCCTGTGGACTAGATTGCGAGCCTGAATTTCCAAATCAGTCCTCTGTCCACTTTTATGAACCTCTTTTTGTCGCCACATCGATGCTTGGCGGCTAGGGGAACTCGCGTCGCTGTGGCGGCCCGCATTGTATAACAGTTGCGTCTGGTTTTCACTTAGAAAAAGTGAAGGCAGCGACAGGGTTCTTACTTGGAGAGCGTCAGGTTGAAGCCGATTGCTCGCTCCAATGGAGCGACCTTTTCGATTGTCGATGCGCAAGGTTCATTCGAGCCGAAAGCCGATCGCCGGATGAGGAAGCGCGATTGATACAAGCGCTCGTTGGCAGGCGCCGGTACTTGCGATTGATTGTGATGATAGCGCTTCACACGGGGATGCGTCGCGGTGAGATTTCTTCGACTCCGAAAGCAGGACATAGATTTTCATCGTGGCGCGATTCACGCAACGAAGACGAAGACTGATCGCGATCGAGAAGTTCCAATGACCCCGACACTCGAGCGTGAGTTGATGACGCACCGCTCGACGCTTCATTTGGAGTTTCTGTTTGCGAATCCGAAGACGAGAAGGCCGATAACCGACATCAAGCACGGGTTCGACGGCGCGTGCGAGGAGGCCGGCATTCGCGAGTTCTGGTTTCACGATCTTCGTCACACTGCCGCGACTCGAATGGCCGAACGTGGCATTGACCCGTTCACGATCGCGGCGATCATGGGTCGCGCAGACATCAAGATGACTGCCAGTTACACGCACGCGACGACTAGCGCACGGCGCGCTGCCGTAGCTGCTTTGGAGAAGGCGAGTCTTGAGAGTGGCCACGCGAGTCTTGAAGGTCGATTACCGCAGCTGGAGAGTCCGCGAGCAGGTCTTGAGAGCGAGCAGGCGAGTTTTGTCGTACTCAAAGTGGCGAATCTGAGAGTGAGTACGCAAATCTCGAGAGTGGGCAAGCCGGTTTTCAGGATCGGCCGCAAATGGGCCACAAAACAGAGCAGCGACCGTTGATGGTCGCTGCGAGGTAAACGCTAAACGTTGGGAGGGTTGGTTTGTAAAATAGTAGCGGCGAGTGGACTTGAACCACTGACCTTGGGGTTATGAATCCCACGCTCTAACCACCTGAGCTACGCCGCCATATTCCTTTGCTATCGAGTGCTTGTGGGCTCACTGCAGCGTTTCTTTCGAGCCTTTTGTGGCAAATCTGTCAAGGTTCTTCCTCCGCGACCCCGCCACCTACTGACACGCGCAACGGCATAAAAATAACGCATCGTAGACGCTATGTCCATATGCACGACAGTGAGGTTCCAGTACGCCTGGTGGGGAGCGGCCTTGCTCCTTCGGTCTACGCTCGAACAGGGCGCAAAACTCCACCGGACCGGAGTGGGGTCCCGATTACAAAACTCGCGGGATGTTCGGGCTTGTGCTACCAAGAGCTTATCGAGTGAGTGTTGGGCAGGGGAAGATACGGAGTCACCAGAAATGTACGGCCAACACGCTTGGTGGTCCCTGAGTTCCAGACATCACCTTGGTGGAAAGAACGACCTGCATATTCTTTCTGTGCCAGTTGTCGGGAGCGTTGATCAACGCCTCCGCGAAATAGGCTTCATTGGTGAGAAACTCCGCCGCGACCTTTGTGCCGTAGTGCGTAATCCCGGCCGCAATCACAACCGTCTGTTCGGTCGTCGGATCAAAGACTCTTGACACTATAGCGTAGTCGACATTTATTATCCGATGAGGCCATGTGTTGACCACGTTCCACTCGGTGATATCAGGTCTCTGACGATCACGTACGACCAGGAGTCCATTCTGCTCGTCGATATCGAAATAAAAGCGTAACTCACCAGCCAAGCCAAGCGTCCAGTCGTTGTTAAATGCGCCGATCAAAACGCAGGGTCTGCCCCGCAGATCTGACAGCGATACCGACCGTCCACCGCGGAGTTGCACTTTTTTGCCCTTTTGCGCAAAAAGGTTGGAGAGTTGAGAAAAGGCTTGCGCATCGTCCAGTGAGACGTACCAATCCCAGGTTGGCACCACGTCCCCAAGCGGCACGCTGGTAATATTCGCCGGAGGACTTTGCTCTTGCGATGGACTTTCAAACCAGCGGTCCAGGTCTAGCTTTGACCTTCTGTTGAAAGTGTAAGCTTTGGGCTGTCCAATACACACCAGCAGATTGTCTTGCGGTTCAATCATCGGCGCCCAGAAACGGTCCAAGCCGGTTCGCCGAAAACCCGGAAACAGGAAAACTGCAGATACGGCTATTGCGCAGCCCGCGGCCAAAATCCAGAATGCGGGGATTCGCCGACGCGTGATTGCCGGTTCGACCTTTTCCAAGGGCAGGTGAATTTCCGGAACATAGGATCCGGCAGGCATACTGATCCGAAGCTCTTCCGCACGGCCGGGCTCCAGATAGTATTGCGCGAGCCGCTTGCGGACCTCGCCGGCTGTGCCTCGGACCACTGGATCTTGATTAGTATCGTACTGCGGGTCTCGCTTGAATACTTCGACTCCCAGAACGCGCTCTTTGAGACACTCAAGGTGGTTGTCACTGGCATGCTCAACGACGTAGCGCAGGAAAAGCGAGCATTTCTTGCTTGAGCGGAATTGAGGACTATCCAGAATCCGTTCCAGTTGTGCTAGCACAATTTGCCTGGACAGTCCGCCTCCCCCTATTATCCCTGAGGTGACGCCCCTCCCTCCGTTTATTGCAGTTGATGCCACTGTGCCGCGGATTCTATCACACGCTCTTGAGCGCTCCAAGGGCTAACAAATCATTCGCGCCGACGTACAGTACGTCCCGCCTCTCCGGTTTTAACGACGATTTCATAGCCTGCTTTTGCCTGAGGAGAAAAGACTTGCTCAAAACAGCACGTACAGTGCCGTAGAGTGCCTGCCGATGGACCCCACGATTCAAATAAGTTGAAGCCTCCCACCGGTGTCGCGTGCCAGTGGGGAATTGTGTCGAGACCGAGGTCGTGTGCAGTAGTCGAGACCGAGGTCGCCCTGTACCAGTTCTCGATTCTCTGCAATCCCTGCAGCCTTGCAACAGCCCAGCCTTAGACCGAGCAGTCCATTCTAGGGGTTCGGCGTCGACTCGGGGATTCACAGGATTGCTGCATTCACATAATTCCGCTGACTTCAAGTATGGGACCCCATCGGCCCACCAAAAAAAGGGAGGAGGAGCAAAATGAACAGTAAAATCCCAAAGATGGCGCTCGGTGCTGCACTGCTTCTGGTGATTCTGCTGCCGACGGCGTTTGCGCAAACCAGCGCAACCCTGAGCGGGACTGTACAGGACCAGCAGGGGAACGTCATCGCCGGAGCTAAGGTCACCGTTTCCGATCCAACGAAGAGTCAAAGATTCGACACCACAAGCGGCGATGCAGGCACCTTCAGCTTTCCGGCGTTGCAACCGGGTACCTACACACTGACCGTAGAAATGGCGGGCTTCAAGCAGTTGGTGAAGACCGGCATTGTAATCAACACCGCCGACAGGCAGTCGGCCGGCACGCTGACATTAGAAGTGGGCGAGGTGTCGGCTATCGTCGAAGTTGTAGCCGAGTCTGCCCAGCTCACTATCAAAACGGAGAGTGGAGAGCAGTCGGAGGTCATCACCGGCCGGCAGCTTCGCGAGATTGCGGTAAACGGCAGAAACTACCTTGATCTGATGAAACTGATTCCAGGGACTGTGAGTACGGTAAACGGCCAGGTGGCGGGTCCCGGAAGCTTCAGCGGTTTTAACATCAACGGCACTCGCAACAATCAGCACAACCTCACAATCGACGGTTCGACCAACGTCGATACTGGATCGAACGGCACTCAGCACGTCGCGCTAAACATCGATACGATCGCCGAATTCAAGGTGCTGACCTCGAACTACCAGGCCGAGTATGGACGGTCGGGAGGCGGCGATATCAAAATCGTCACTCGTGGCGGTGGCCGGGAGTTTCACGGTACCGGCTACCTGTTCCACCGCCATGACGATCAGAACGCCAATACTTTTTTCAACAACGCCGATGGGAAAAACGCGAAGGGGATTCAGAACAGCCAGCGCAGCCTCTATCGCTACAACTACTTCGGCTATAACGTCGGCGGCCCTATCAGACTGCCCGGCAAATTCCTCGACGAAAAGGTGAAGGACAAAGGGTTCTTCTTCTGGGCCGAGGAGTGGCAGCGGCAGCTGGTACCGACTACGCCACGCCAGGTTCGCGTGCCGACCGCAGCCGAGGTTGCCGGCGACTTCAGCAATACCAAGGACGGGAATGGCAACGCCATAATCATCAAGGATCCGTTGACTGGCCAAGCGTTCCCAGGCAACCGCATACCAAACAACCGGATCAACCCAAGCGGCGCGGCAATACTGAAGCTGTTCAACCAACATGCAAACAGTGATGCCACCCTGCCGCTGTTCAATCATCAGTCCCAGATTAGCTCCGGCTATCCGCGACGCGAGGAAACCGCGAGAATAGATTACAGCCTGAGCGACCGCACCCACATCTTCGGACGGTACACCCGAGACACCGATCAGCAGATTCTTCCCTATGGCGTGGGTTGGACCTCCGGACAGAATTTCCCGTTGACGCCGACGATATTCAAACAGGGTCCCGCCTGGAACGCGGCGTTGAACATAACTACGTCGCTGTCACCGACGTTGACCAATGAGTTTATATTTGGCCCTAGTCAGAACAACCTGACTCTGGACGCTCAGAATCCGGAAGCGGCAACCTTTTCGGGTATCGGTCTGGCATTCCAGCCGCCGTTCCCGTATCCGCCTGGCGAGTTCATCAACATTACCTTTGGCGGAACCCCGAATCAGAACTTTGTCGCTATCAATGCCTACAGCCAGTTCCCCTACAAGAATTCGAACACGACGTTCGATTTCTACGACAACATCAGCAAGGTTTGGGGAACCCACACATCCAAGGCGGGTTTCTATGCTCAGCGCAGCCGAAAGGACCAGGCAGCCGGAGACTCGATGACCATAGCCTTTGGCAATGACTCAAACAATCCCGGCAATAGCGGCCATCCCTTTGCCAATACCCTGCTTGGAAACTTCGATAGCCTGAGGCAGCCAACCCGAGCCATTTATCAGGGACAGTATCGTTCGACCAACGTCGAATGGTTCGTTCAGGATAATTGGAAGGCGACTCCACGTTTAACCCTCGACTACGGGTTGCGCTTTGTCTGGATACAGCCTCAGTACGACGCGCGGCTGCAAGACGCCTATTTCAATCCCAATCAGTTCGATCCATCCAAGGCGGTGCGACTCTACCGAAGAGCCGTCAGCGGTAAGGCATTCGACCCGGCCAAACCCGCGGTTGAATTGCCATCCTATCTAATAGGACGCATCGTGCCTGGGTCGGGAGATCCTTTTAACGGGATGGCGAAGACCGCGGATGGTTATTTCAGGGGCGGGCTCGAGAATCCGGGGATAAAATTCGGCCCGGCCCTGGGGTTTGCTTTTGATGTGTTCGGTAATCACAAAACTGTTGTGCGAGGCGGCTATCGCATCGGATACGATCGGGTCGCCGGCAACACTCTGATCTTCCCGGCCACCGGCAATCCGCCGACCAATGTGGTGCCTACCTTCAACTTCGGCAACTTCGATACGGTCGGTCAGAGCACAGGACAAATTGCGTTGGCACCGGGTACCGTTCACGGCGCCAATCCCAACGCTACCGTGCCCAGCGTGCAAAGCTTCAGTTTCCAGATCCAGCATGAGGTGGGCTTTGGAACGGTAGTGAGCGTCGGATACGTGGGTACCTTAGGGAGCCACCTCGCGCAGAACCGCAACCTGAACTATATCCCGTACGGAGCAACGTTCCTGAAGCAGAACCAGGACCCGTCGAGATATCCGGGCGGAGTAGTGCCGAATGAAGACACCTCGATCGCTCAGGTATACAAAGACGCCGGTCTGAAGTTCGACGGCTCGAAAGCCCTGCCGGCGGACTTCCTTCGCAAGTATCCCGGCTACGGTACGATTCAGTACTGGGAGTTTGCCGGTTCGTCCAATTACCACTCGCTGCAGGCAACTGCCGAACGCCGGTTTACCAAAGGTTTGACCCTTGGTGCGGCATACACCTGGTCAAAGGCAATGGGCACGGCGGCAAACGATGGCGACTTCACCAACCCCATCTGCGCTCGCTGCTACGACTATCGGGTCCTTGGCTTTGACCGAACTCACGTCCTGGCTATCAACTATGTTTGGGAGCTCCCGAAGTTTGGACGCTGGGTGGGAGACCACCGGTTTACCAATGGCGTCCTCAACGGTTGGGAGCTGTCGGGCATCAGCCAGTTCATGAGCGGAGTCCCGACCGAGATAGGGATCAGCATCCCAAACGTTAACCTCGGTCAGCGAATCACGGGCTCCTACACCGAGGCCCCACGAGTGTTGGTCACCGGCAAATCCCAGAGTTCGGCGCAGACTCCGGAGGCATGGTTCGACTATACCCAGTTCAGGCTTCCGGATATTGCCAACGTTTCACCATGGCCGCGGTCCTATCTGCGGCGGCCGGGCATCAACGTCAGCGACGTCTCGGTGTTTAAGAACTTCGCGATGGGCGCTGACAACAATCGTAGACTGCAACTTCGGCTTGAGATGTTCAACGCTTTCAATCATCCACAGTTTGACAATATGAACACCAGTCTGACGTGGGAGATTGCTTCGAACTTCTCAAACTACAAGGACCGTCAACAAGCGGCGCTCACTACAATCCGAAACATCCGGGGCGGCACCAACTCGCCCGCCACCGGGAGGCTTGGACGAGCCGTTGGAGAGTTCAACGGCCAACCGGGATTTGTTTCTCCCAATCGCGTGATTCAGGTCGCGGCCAAGATCTATTTCTAGAAGCACGACCGATCAGAACAGAATGGTAGGGGGCCCGCTGGCAGGTTGCGGGCCCCTCTTTGTCGCCTGTTTAGTTGTCTACGGGATGGCTGCGGCTCGTTGTGGTAGGATTTGGGCCATGCGATCGTACTATGGAGGACACATCCACGGCGGCCGAGCCTCGAGCGCTCGCCTCGTCAGCATCATCGCGGCAATGATGGCTCTTGTTTTGGTCGTGGTTGACTCCAGGGCACTGCAGGCAGGGTTCAGCGTCTATGGCACGGTCAGTTTACCTGATGGCAATCCAGCCATTCGAGTGATCGTAAGAATCTCTGGACTGAGCGGCCTGAATCGCGAGGTGCGAACCGACAACCAGGGACGCTATGAGTTCCAAGCCATTCCTTCAGGTCGTTATCGTCTCACAGTCACCAATCCAGCAGATCCGTCTCAATTCACAGATGCGGTAGAGGCCGACACCAGCCGCACGGCGGGAAACCGGTTGCTGGTACATCTCTATCTCAGGACGGCACAGGCGAAGAAAGAATCCCGGGCCGGAGTTGTGTCGCTGGCTGAGGCTTCGCAGCAAATACCAAAAGATGCGAGAAAGGCTTTTGAGGAAGCGCTGAGACTCAAGGCCGATAATCAGCTCGACCAGGCGCTCAAGGTTTTCACCAGAGCTATTGATCTCTATCCGAGCTATTTTCAAGCCCTGGCGGAGCGAGGGCAATTACATATTGCGAAAAACCAGATCGCCAAAGCTATCGCGGACTTCGAGAGCGCGGTGAAGCTGAATGAAGAATGGGGACCAGCTCTGCGGGGTCTCGGTTATTGCTATCTCGAACAGCAGAAGTTTGAAGATGCGAGCAAGTTTCTGGAGCGGGCAGTGGCCGCCGAACCTGGCGTGGCAAACACGCATCTCTTCCTGGGCGTCGCCACCCTCGCCCTGGATCGTCGCGAGGCGGCAAAGAACGCACTGCAAGAAGCTTTGAGGCTTGACGCTAAAGGTGCGGTGACCGCGCACATTTACCTCGCAGATCTTTACGCACGTCAGGAGCGATATACCGAGGCGGCAGACGAGTTGCGAACCTATCTGGCTGCCAGCCCTGGCGCGCCGAACGCCGCCAGGCTGAAGGCGAAGGAAGCCGAGCTACGCGCGCGAACCAAACAGCGCTAGCCACTAAATGCTACATCTTGTTTTCACCATTATCGTCGCCTGTAGCGCGCAGCAAACTGATCTCGCGGCCGCCCACTTCAGTCGGGCAGTCGAGCTTCAACGTGCCGGGGAGCTTCGACAATCCGCCGCCGAGTACCGAATCGCAATTGCTGAGAAGCCGGACTACGTTGAAGCGCTCGCCAATCTCGGCAGTGTACTTTCCAGGCTGGGCCAGTATCAGGAATCAGTCGAGGCTTACGAACGGGCCCTGAAGCTGGCGCCCGGCCTCACACCTCTTCTGCTCAATCTTGGGATAGCTCATCATCGGGCGGGTGAATTCGAGAAGGCTGCCCAGGTTTTTTCTACGGTAATTGCCACTACGCCCGATGCCGTACAAGCTCGTCAACTTCTGGGCATATCCCTGGTCGAGCTCGGTCGTGACTCAGAAGCGATTCCTCATCTCGAGACCTCGATGGCTTCTTCTCCCGGGGATACCGCGGTCCTGTACAGTCTCGGGCTAGCTTACCTGCGGGTTGGGCGTGCTGAGCTTCCTCAGATCATCGACCGCCTGGCACAGCAGCCTGCTGGGCTTGCGGCCTCACATCTGTTGAGAGGTCAGAGGCTGCTTGCCGGCGGCGAATATGAGCGCTCGATAAGCGAGCTAGATGAGGCGGCAAAGCTGAATCCAGCTTTGCCCCGGCTGCACTATTCACTCGGCCTGGCGCTGTTGAAACTCGGACGCAACGCGGACGCACTCGCCTCACTCAAAAACGAGCTCAGCCGAACGCCTCGCGATTTTTCGACTCTCTACTACCTGGCTTACCTCCACGAGCTCCAGGGCGACATCGATGCAGCGCGGGAGAGGCTCAACGCCGCGTTGAAACTAGACGCGCTGTCGCCCGAGGCAAATTCGCTGCTGGGTAAGATATTGCTCAAGCAGAACAGGGCTGCTGAGGCGCTTGCGCCGCTTGAATTGGCAGTGAAGGGCGATCCAAAGGACCCGGATAAACGCTACTTGCTCGGCCGAGCTTATCAGCAGACGGGTAGACGGGAAGACGCAGCGCGAGAGTTCGCGGAAGTGCAGCGTTTGAAGGCAGACCAGTTGGAGCGCGATCGCGCCCGCACGCCGAAGCCAATGTAGTGGATTTACTTGCTCAACGACTTGCCTTCGACCACCGTAACCACCTTGTCAACCGGTAGGTTCGTCAGCTTTTCCGTTGTGCCGTTGGGCCATCGGATAATCACTTCTGCAACCTGGGTCGTCGACCCCAGGCCAAAATGAAGCCGCCAGTCCGAATGTGAGAGGTAGCTGTCGCCGCTACGCACTTCATCGACCTGGGTCAGCCCTCCCGCCTTCAGCCAAACTTTCGCGCCGACCGCATTGCGATTCGACCTGGTGCCTACGAGCTTGAGGCTGATCCAGTGTCCAGCCCTCGATCCGCCGTCATTGCGCAGCAGCATGGGCGGACCATCGAGATCATTCACGATAACGTCGACATCACCATCATCATCATAGTCGCCAAACGCCGCACCTCGAGAAGCACGCGGCTCCATCAGCGCGGCTCCTAACGCCTGAGCAACTTCGGTGAAGGTTCCATCCCGGAGGTTTCTATAGACCAGCTTGCGCTGACGGTACATCCCGCCCGGATAGGCCCCTTCAATCTGCGGATATACGTGACCATTCACAACAAAAAGGTCGAGCCATCCGTCGTTGTCGTAATCGAAGAACTTCGTCCCCCAACCGACGTACGGGATACTCGCTTCCGCGGTCTTCGTCGTCCGGGAAACATCCGTGAAGGTTCCATCCGGGTTCTTGTGATAAATGGTATTGTAATCATCCGAAAAGTTAGTCACCACGACGTCGAGTCGACCGTCGCGGTCATAATCCCCGATCGACATGCCCATACTTCCTTGCTCGATTCCGTTTTCGTTGACCGCAAACCCCAGCGTGAATCCCATCTCGGTAAACGTACCGTCATGGTTGTTGCGATATGCGTAATTCGGGGTGGCATCGTTTGCGACTAAGATGTCCGGCCATCCATCGTCATCAAAGTCTGTCCACATGACCCCGAGCCCGTAATAGCCTGAAGGGTCATCAACCTTGGCAGCCTTCGATACGTCAGTAAATGTGCCGTCGCCGTTGTTGCGGTAGAGAGTATCTCCCGATCCCGGCAGCCCCCTCGGCCCACACTGTACCGGCACTCCGCGGTACTGACAGAGCTTGCCTTTTCCAAACTGCGGCAGGTCCTCAAGCTTGAAATCGACATAGTTGGAAACAAACAAATCAAGATAGCCATCGCGGTTGTAGTCGCCCCAGGCCGCTCCGGTCGAGAACCTTGGATCACCAACACCGGCCTTTTCGGTGACATCTTCAAAAGTGCCGTTGCCTCGATTGTGATAGAGGCGATTGGGTCCGAAGCAGGTTACATATAGATCATCGAAGCCGTCGTTGTCGTAGTCGGCAACTGCTACGCCCATAGCCCAGCCGGGATCGGCAACGCCGGCCTTAGCTGCCACCTCCTCGAATTTGCCGTTGCCCAGATTGCGATAGAGTGCGGCAGGCGGCCGCGGCCGCTTCGCCAGCGCTGCTTCCACCGTGTAAGAGTTGACCAGGTAAATGTCGAGTCGCCCGTCGCCATCGAAATCGAATAGCGCGACTCCCCCGCCCATGCTCTCGACGATGTACTTCTTGTCCGGAGCGGAGAAACTGCTGAAGTTGATGCCGGCAGCTTTCGTCACGTCTACGAAGGCAACCGGCTGGCGGCTAGAAGTTGTGCTCACCTGTTGCGACGCAAGCGGCATTGACGGAACACAGAGGCACGTGGCGAGCGCGCACAATTCCTGACGTCTCCTCCTCACCAACTTGAGCGCCAAAGCTAACGGTCGGAACGAGCAGACTTTGAGATTTTGGGTTCTTGACAGCTACTTGATCTCCACTTCGATCACTTTTATCGGAGTCTTGCCCATGTTGACTGCCTCGTGAGTCACGTGTGCATCGCGATAGCCAACATCGCCGTCCTTCAACTCGAGTGTCTCGACCTTGCCATCGGGATAGTTGAACTTGAGCGTGCCTCCATCGATTATGACGCCCACATGCGGCAGGTCATGGGTGTGCATACCGGGCTTCTCGCCCGGAATAAAGATGGCCTCCTTCACCCGCACCTTGTCGTTCTCCAGGACGACTCTGCTCGGCATCCTCGAATAGCCGGCAGTCCATGCGAATACTCCCAGCGTTCCCGCTGCGCCAATCAAAATACCAATTAATAAACCCGCAGCCAACCTTTTGTTCATCGTTGCTCTCCTGATCAGTGAATTAGCGCCTTCAGCCCACGAACAAATCTGCGATTAAGGAGTCGGGCGTAGAAACATGCCGTTGATAGTCTCAGTCTCCGGTTGCCGGCGACGGGGTCCCGGGCTGTGCTGCCGCCAGCGCGCGCTTCCTCGCAGCGCCTGAGAGCTTTTCCACTGTATAAAAGGTCACAGGTATGATGAAGATTGCGAGCGCCGTGGCTGCGAGCATGCCGACGATTACGACGGTGCCCAGAATCCGCCGCGACGCCGCACCCGAACCCGAGGCCATCCAAAGCGGCACGCAGCCGAGGATGAATGCGAAGGAAGTCATCAGGATTGGCCGCAACCGAAGTCGCGCGCCTTCGAGGGCCGCGTCTGCCAGGTCTCGCCCCTTCTCGAACTCGGCCTTTGCGAACTCGACTATCAGAATCGCATTTTTTGCCGCCAGCCCAATCAGCACGATCAAACCGATCTGAGCGTAGACATCAAGGTCGTAGCCGCGGAGCAACAGACCGAGAAACGCACCGAAAATAGCAATGGGTACCGTAAGCAATACGGAGAAGGGCAGCGACCAGCTCTCGTACAGCGCGGCGAGGATCAAGAAAACGAAGACCAGCGAGAGCGCGAAGATCGTGCCGATCGTCCCCGATGCCTTCTTCTCCTGATACGAGAGGTCCGCCCAGTCGTAACCAATCTCACGCGGGAGTACTTGCCTTGCGACCTCTTCAAGGGCCGTCATCGCCTGTCCCGAGCTGTACCCCGGCGCTGCGCTACCGAGGACCTGCGCCGCACGATAGAGATTGAAACGGTTGGTGTACTCGGGCCCGGAGATCCGTCGTGTCGTCGCAAGTGCGGAAAGAGGCACCATATTGCCGTCATTGTTCCGCACGTAAAAGTGTCCGATGTCCTGATCGCTGAGGCGCTCTTCCCCTTCCGCCTGGAGGAACACCCGCCACTGCCGCCCGAAGCGGTTGAACTGATTCAAATACAATCCTCCCAGAAAAGCCTGCATCGTCTGATAAACGTCCTCAACTGCCACGCCTTGCTTCAAAACCTTGTCACGATCCACGTCGGCATAGATCTGCGGTACCGACGCCGAAAACGGCGAGTTGACTCCCGCAATCTCCGGGCGTTTCCGGCAAGCTTCGAGAAACGTCTGCAGATTCTGGTCGAGGAAGTCGACCGTTCCCCCGCTTCGATCCTGGAGCCAGAATGAAAATCCGCCCGAGTTGCCAAGACCGGGTATCGAAGGGGGACTGAATGCAAAGGCCGTCGCTTCAGGCACCTCGGCTCCCATGGCTTTGTTCAACGCGGACGTAATTGCCCGCGCCTGGAGCTCGTCGGTTTTGCGCTCATCCCACGGCTTCAGAGCCACGAAGAAGAAGCCCTGATAGCTTGCCGAAATGCGGGTCAGCAGACTGAATCCACCGATGGTGTTGTAGTATTGCACGCCATCCGTCTTAGCAAGAATCGCTTCAACCTTCTTCAATACCTCATCGGTCCTCTCGAGCGAAGCGGCCGCTGGAAGTTGGACGTTTAAGAACAGGTACCCGTAATCCTCCTCCGGAAGGAAGCTCGACGGAAGCGATCTTCCGAGGACTGCGTCCAAAGCGGCGAAGACTCCAAGGATCAACATCCCCACGACAGCCTTCCGAATCAGAGCATGGCTCCAGTTGACGTAGCCGTGCGTCGCCTTTGCAAAGCCTCGGTTGAAGGCTCCAAAGAAACGAGCCAGGACACTCTTGGACTCCTTTCTCGGCCGGAGAAGGAGCGCGGAAAGCGCGGGTGAAAGCGTCAACGCATTGAACGCCGAGATAAGGACCGAGATCGCGATCGTAACGGCGAACTGCTTGTTCAAGCGCCCCTGAATACCGCTCGTAAAGGCGACCGGGACGAACACCGAGACCAGTATGAGCGCGATGCCGATAACCGGCCCCGAAACTTCCTTCATTGCCTGGAGTGTCGCATCGCGCGGGCTCATCCCTTCCTCGATGTGGTGCTCGACTGCTTCAACCACGACAATCGCATCGTCGACAACTAATCCGATCGCAAGCACCAGGCCGAACAGCGACAGCGTGTTGATCGAGAAACCGAGAAGGGGAAAGATGGCGAAGGTGCCGATCAATGAGACGGGGACTGCGATCATCGGGATGAGCGTCGCCCGCCAGTTCTGCAAAAAGAGAAAAACGACGAGGATGACTAACAACATCGCCTCGAACAGCGTCTTTACGATTTCACGGATTCCCTCGGACACCGGCAGCGTGGTATCCAGAGTGACCGCGTAATCCAGGTCGGCCGGAAAGCGGGTTTTCAACTCCGCCATGGTCTGCTTCACCCCGTCGCCGACCGCCAGCGAGTTCGAACCGGGAGTCTGAAAGATCGCGACGATGCAGCCCGGTTGGCCGTTCACTCGCGCCCTCTGTTGGTAGTTGAGAGCGCCAAGTTCGATGCGAGCCACGTCCTTCAACCGGACTACTGAACCGTCCGGATTCGAACGCACAACGATCTGACCAAATTCCTCCGGAGTTTGGAGGCGGCCCTGCGCGCGGACAGTGTAGGTCATCTCCTTTCCCTTCGGCGCGGGTTCGGCGCCCACCTGACCGGACGGGTTCACAGTGCTCTGCTTCTGAACCGCGCGAGCAAGATCAGGAACCGACAGCCCCAGTTTGGCCAGCAAATCCGGTTTCACCCAGATTCGCATTGCATAATCGCTGGCTCCGAAAAGCCGTACCTCGCCGACGCCGGGGACGCGATACAGGACGTCATTGACGTTGATGTTTGCGTAGTTGGCCAGGAAGAGCGAGTCATAGGTTTTGTTCGGCGAGAAGAGCGAGATGACCAGCATTGGAATCCCGGTCGACTTGCGCAGGTTGATGCCAAATTGATTGACGTCGGTTGGAAGGTTCGGCTGCGCTTGCGCCACCCGGTTCTGAACGTTTACCTGATCGGTGTTGACGTCCGTGTCCACGTCGAATGTTACGGTCAAGCTCTCGGTGCCGTCGTTTGCGTTCGTAGACTGCATGTAGAGCATGTTGTCAACGCCGTTCATTTGCTGCTCGAGCGGCGTGGACACTGATTGTTCGATCGTGACCGAGTCTGCTCCGGTGTAGGTCGTCGATGTGATGATCTGGGGAGGAACGATTTGAGGGAACTGTGCCAGCGGTAGTCCTCGCATCGAAACCAGTCCGGCGATGACGGTGACGATGGCTATCACCATCGATACGATCGGCCGCTTGATAAAGAACGTGGATATCATCTAGTGAGCCCTCTCTCTTGCTTCCTTGCGCGCCACAAAGAGCATTGCAGATTTCAGATTTCAGATTTCAGATTATTTCAGATTTCAGATTTCAGATTTCAGATTATTTCAGATTTCAGATTTCAGATTTCAGATTATTTCAGATTTCAGATTTCAGATTTCAGATTTCAAACTGCGGTCTACAATCTACAATCTCCAATTTGCAATCTGTGGTCTCCAATCTCCAATCTGCGGATCTGCAGTCTGCGATCTGAAATCTGCGATCTGAAATTTGCGATCTGCAATCTGCAATCTGCGGATCTGCAATCTGCAATCTGCGGATCTGCAATCTGCGGATCTGCAATCTGCAATTTTCAATCTCTCTCCCGCTACTCTTCAGCCGCTACATACCGCTTCGGGTTCACCCCGGCGCCCGGTCTGACCTTCTGCATACCCTCAACGACCACGATGTCACCCGGCTTCAATCCTTCCTCGACAATCAACATGGCGCCGACCCGCTCTCCTACCTTGACAGTGCGGATATCGATCTTGTTGTCGGAGCCGACAACGGCGACCTGATAGCTGCCCTGGAGCTCACTGACCGCGCGTTGCGGTACGAGCAACGCGGCGGTCTTGATGCGGGTCACCGCGCGGACCTTGCCATACTGTCCGGGACGAAGGACATTTCCTGGGTTCGGGAAAATTCCGCCCAGTCGAATCGAACCCGTCTTCTGATCCACCTCCCGGTCCGCCACGAAGAACTTCCCCTCGTGCGGATAGGTCGTTCCATCTGCCAGCACCAGATCCAGGTGCAGCTTATCGTTCGCGGCATCCCGTTGGCTTTGAGTCGGGTTGCGTTTGACAAAGGTGAGATACTCTTGCTCGCTAAGGGTGAAGTAGACCTTTATTGGATCGAGCGACGAAACGGTCGTCAGCGGCCCGCTGTTCGGGTTGACAGGTTGGATCAAATTGCCGACCTGGGCTTGCGCTATGCCGGCAACGCCATCAATCGGAGATGTGATCCTGGTAAATGCAAGATTGAGCTCGGCTGTCCGGACGGCCGCCCTGCTCGACTCGACTACAGACTTCGCCGCTACGACAGCGGCTTTCGCCGACTCGACCCCGGCGCCGGCGGCCTTCACTTGAGCCTTGGAAGCCAGATTTGCCTGCACGGCAGTGTCAAAATCCTGCTGAGAGATCACTGAGCTCTTCACCAGCGCAGTGAATCGATCCACATCCATCTGCGTCTTTCCCTGGTTGGCTTCGGCCTGGGCCAACTGCGCCTGTGACTGCGAGAGTTGCCCGTTGGCTTGAGCGACCTGACCCTCAGCCTTAGCGAGGTCCCCCTTTGCCTGATCGAGCGTCGCCTGAAGAGGCCGCGGATCAATCTCAAACAACAACTGACCCTTCCTCACAAAGGAGCCCTCGGTGTAGTCCTTGCTCAGTAAGTAGCCGGTCACCTGGGCCTTTATCTCCGCGTTCACCATTCCATCAAGCGTGCCGATCCATTCACTGTAGATCGGAACGTCCTTCTGCTCGACCTCCGCAACCGCTACTTCGGGGAGCGGTGCGGCGGCTTGTGCCGTCCTCTTCGATCGGCTGAAAACGACAAACAGAACGACGACTACAATCAAACAGATGGCTACGCCAATTGGTATCTTGTGCCTCAACATGGCTCTCATTATTTCCTCGCTTTCCGACTCGTTTCAGATAATTTGATGGGCGAGCCGAGCGGTTTGTGAGGACTCGGCGCCGGCTGGAGTTGGTCAGTTGTTGTCGCCGCACGCATCAGCCGCGCGCGGAAGTCGTAGCCGTTCACGTAGCAGTGCGCACTCCGCGTCAGCATCACGGATGGCGGCTTCCAGCCTCGCCTGCGTAGCGGCAAGCAGCTCGAGTTGCTGGTTCGCTCTGCCCTTTTCACTCTCCAGCCTGGCGCGGAGGTCATCACGCAACTCATCCATCGGGCGCGGAGAACCGAACAACGCCAACGCCTGCTGGATGCTCTCCGGCCTCAACCGGTAGTCAAGATCATCAAGGCGAGCTTGTACGTCGAATTCTTTCATTTGCAGGTCGAGCAGTTGCGTCCGTAGAACGTCCCCACGCTGTTCAGCTCGCTTCAACATCTCGACGTCGATTAGACTGGGCGCCCGGTCTTCCTTCAGGCTCTGCCCCGGTACCCTCACTGGCCAGGGCGACGGCCTCTCCGGCGCCTGCCGCGCGACGGCGGGCGCTGCCAGGATCAAGGCTACAAAGATCCCAACCACAACTCGTTTGATTTGGATCGTGCACATCATACGGCCCCGCGTTGCAAGGTTTATGCGGCACTCGAGAATCTCTCCGCCCTCTCCCTGCACTCAGATTCGCGACTCCTCTGTTCAAGTGTCGGTTCGTTGATCAGTGGCGAAGGTTGCCCCCAGCTTCCGGTGAAGACAAAACTCTCAAATGGTCGGTCGGTGCTTATCGCTCCGTCTTGCGGAACATCGGACACGCCTCTCACGTCGGTCGGGTAGCCAAGCGCAATCGCAGCGGTCGGCTCAAAGCCCGCCGGTATCTGGAATTGCGCTCGCGCCTTTGACGCGTCGAATCCGGCCATCTGCTCTGCCGCTAATCCCATAGCCTTCGCTCGAAGAAGAAGGTTTGACGCCGCGTGTCTGGAGTCGCGAAACGCGTGAGTGTTTCTCGCGCCATTCGATCCGTTGTTGAGTCTGACTACCAACAACATCAAGACCGGAGCGCGCCGTGCCCATTGGAGATTCACTTCCGAAAGGCAACTAACCAGGCGTTCGTACTCGATCAAGTCATCCTGCGTTGCAATGATGAAGTTCCACGGCTGTTCGTTCAGGTAAGAAGGCGTCTGGCTTGCGCCCTCGAGAAGACATCGCAGCTTCTCGGGCTCGACCGTACGGCCCGAGAAAGCCCGCCCCCAGTTACCATTGATCAGGTCTCGGGGCTGATGCGTTGCAATCTGTTCCATTGTTACAACCTCCTGCGAATCACTTAGATTGATATTCCAGAACACAGCGTCTCCTGAGCCACTTCGGCGTCGATCTGCGCAACAATCGCTTTCATCAGACATCCAGTCGGTACAAGCTTGACCCCCTGCCGGCGCATTCGGATCAAGAGTCCCCTGCATTCGGAGTCGACGAAGGTCACCGCGGCCAGATTCACAACGATCGACTTCAAGGGTTCAGCAGCGATCACCGTCTGCCAGCACTTTTCCAACTCAATCGCGTAGGGCCGCGTAAGCTTTCCTTCAATCGTCAAGCTCACCGATTCGCTCTCATCGTGGATGCCAATTCTAAACATCGTCTCTCGTCCGTTTCCCGTCACCAGTGTTAAACTCATTGGCGTGGAGGCAATTAGTTTGCCACGATTGGAGACCAGGTATCTATCGACCTTAAGTCTGCGGATTTGCGATCGGTAAGCCGTTTGACGAAGAAGGGGGAGGGGCGAGAATGCCTGGAGCGTGACCAGATATGACCATCTGGCCGGGTGTGGTCACTGCAACCATTATGTGAATGTTCGACAAACTTCAGTTTGTCGCTATCAGTTTGTCAATATCCAGTCGGCAGCGACAAACTGAAGTTTTGTCGGACTGGATTGAATTGAGGAGGGACCGAAGTTGTCCGAGAACACCGCACGGCTGGCTGTAGACGGGTTAGCCTCAAAGCAATACGTCGCGCTTCTCGAGCTGTCAAAAGCGATCGCGTCTCACCGCGACATCTTTGACTTGTTTCACGATTTGGCTTGTGGTTTGAAGGGTCTTTTCGATTTTCAGTACCTCGGCGTATTTCTGCACGATGGAGCGCGCGATGTGATGCGATTGCAGGTCCTCGAGACGTGTGAGCCCACTTTGTGGCAAGCGCCTTCGGAGGTCCCGGTAGAAGGTACGGTCGCGGGATGGGTATGGCAGAACCAGAAACCTCTGATCATTCATGATCTTCAAGAGGAGACGCGCTTTCCTGTCACACAGACACTGCGCGATCAATCGGTGCGCTCGCTTTGCGTCTTGCCGTTGACCACAGCCCACCAGCGACTCGGGGTGTTGAGCATTTGGAGTGACCAGCCCGGCACCTACGACGACCAAGACCTTGAGTTTGCGCAACTAGTTGCGGCGCAGATAGCGGTTGCAGTTGGCGCACAGTGTTACCAGCAAAAGCTGGCGCGCGAGCGCGAGCACTCCGAGCTTTTATTGGAAGTCAACAACATGCTGGTCTCGAATCTGAACCTTCGAGAACTGTTATCGGCGATCTCTGTCTGCCTCCGTCGAGTGATTCCTCACGATTTAGCAGGTATCGCTCTTTATGATCCGGCGGCGAATCAGCTTCGGCTGGAAGCGTTGGACTTCCCCTCGAATGAAGACTTTTTTGTAGAGGGCGAGGTCGTTCCACTCGATGGAAATCCGGGAGGAATTGCTTTTGCCACCCGCCAACCTGTTGTGAGTGGCGTTCGCGAGACAAGCGATCCCTTAGGAATGCGCTTCGCGGCCGCCGGGGTCAAGTCTGGTTGCGTCGTTCCGCTCATCTCACACGATCGCGCGCTTGGCGTGTTGGGCGTTTCGAGCATGCGTGAGAATGCGTTTACCGAAGAGAGTGTTGAGTTGCTCGGCCAGGTCGCCAAACAGGTGGCGATTGCAGTGGAGAACGCTCTGGCGTTTCGGAAGATCGATGAGCTCAAGAAGAAGCTGGAAGAGGAAAAGCTCTATCTCGAAGAAGAAATCCGAAGCGGGCACAATTTTGAGGAGATCATCGGCAGTAGCGCCGCGCTTGAGCGCGTTCTCAAGGAAGTGGAGACAGTGGCGGCCACCGGATCAACCGTCTTGATCCATGGCGAAACCGGAACAGGCAAGGAGCTCATAGCCCGCGCCATCCACAACTTGAGCCCGCGACGGGAGCGCACCCTGGTCAAGGTCAATTGCGGGGCGATTCCTACCGGCCTGCTCGAGAGCGAGATGTTTGGCCACGAGAAAGGCGCCTTCACCGGCGCGATTGATCGGCGCATTGGACGATTTGAACTCGCTCATCGAGGCACGATATTTCTCGATGAAGTCGAGGACATTCCACTCGAGTTACAACCCAAACTGCTTCGCGTTCTTCAGGAGCAGGAATTCGAAAGACTGGGCAGCTCCCGTACTATTCGGGTGGATATCCGGGTCGTGGCTGCCACCAACAGCGACCTCACCCAGATGGTGGCCGAGAAGAAGTTCCGCAGCGACCTTTACTATCGGCTCAACGTCTTTCCGATCGCGTTGCCGCCGCTGCGCGAACGCCCCGAAGATATTCCTCTGCTCGTGCACTTCTTCGCGAACAAGTTTGCGCAGCAGATGAAGAAACCGATAGACAGAATTCCGAGCGAGACGATGGCGAGCCTAACCAGCTATAGCTGGCCGGGCAACATTCGCGAACTCCAGAATCTCATCGAGCGAGCCGTTATACTCTCGCGCGGAACCGTGCTCGAGGTCCCGCATGCAGAGATCAAGGCGCAACCGAAAACAGAAATCGATCAGTCTGGCTCATCCACGCTCGAAGCCGTGGAGCGCGATCATATCCTGCGCGTTTTGCGCGACTCCAACTGGGTGATCGGCGGTCCGGCAGGCGCGGCCGCGCGTCTTGGTTTGAACCGGACGACTCTCAACAACCGGTTGCGCAAGCTCGGCATTACTCGCCCGCGACAGTTAGGGCTGCGAACACCAAAGTCGGCTCGCTCCACCGACCGGTGTCGGTGGAGAGAGGAAGGCTAAGCAAGTCTACGGAAGTCGGAGACGCTCTATGGGTGGAGACACGATTAAAACAGTTGTCTTGAAAGTAGCCGGAAGGCTCAGAAATCCAGCGTGGCCGCGATTCAACTCACGCGAGCAACTTATTAAGCTCACTCACGGCTGCTTCAGCCGCACTCCCATCAACGTCTTTGCCGTAGAGAGCATCGACGACTGAACTGAAAGCGCCCTGCAGCTCGCGCTCAGCATCGTTGACCGGAGCCAGCCTTACGTTCATTTGAATCTGACTCATATCCGCGGGCACTCCAAGAGCTCGGCCATCCAGCGGCGCAAGTTTGAAGTAGAGCACGCCGCAAAACGAAAGCGACCCGGTGCTTTCGACAACCGGCAAGTCGGGATGTGCAGTCGAAGTGTCCGAGGGTAATTGCTTGCGCAGGGGCGCGGTTCCAATTCCACCCTGAGCCGCCATAAGAGTGGCTCGAACGTCGCGGGGGCGAGAGGGCGGTAAGTTGACAACGACGAGATCACCGGTGAGTTGAAGCTTATTACCGGTCACCGTGGCCTTCGCCGGAGAGTACGTGAAACCGTGAGTGACGCCGGCAACATCGAAGCGACCGGCAAAACTGCGCCCGCGCATCATCGCCGCGATCGAATGCAACTTTGCCCTCTTCGCGCCCGTCTTTGCTGCCGCCCGTTTTTGTCCGCTCCCGAACATCGATGCTCCTTCAATTCGAAATTCGCAATCCAGTTCTTATAGGCTTCCTCGCTTATATTCGTCCGCCAGCCGATCACACGCGCGCATCGTCAGCGCGAGCATTGTAAGCGTCGGATTCTGATTCGCACTTGTCACGAAGGATGCGCCGTCAATTACGAACAAGTTCTTCACGTCCCAACTCTGATTGAATTTGTTAAGCACCGACGTCTTCGAATCAGTACCCATACGCGCAGTGCCAAGCTCGTGAATGATCCGTCCCGGCGCCGTCATACGGCCTCCGGTCGAGACAACTTCTGCGCCCGCTGCGCGAAGTATCTCTTCGCTGGTTTGGGCGGCGTCACGAGCCATCTCGCGCTCATTGTCCGAGTACTGAATGTGAATCTTTAGCACGGGTATGCCCCAGGCATCGACGACTCCCCCAGGGTCGATCTCGGCGTAATTCTCAAAGCGAGGGAGCATCTCGGCACGTGTGGTCAGGCTTACCGGTGTCGTGTAGTACTTCCGCACTCGTTGTTTGAATTCCGAACCGAAGCCGGGCGTCACCGCCGGGTTCTTGGCGAATGCCGGGAACATGCGCGCGCCCGAACCACACTCGAATCCGTAGCCGCGAACGAAACGCTGCTGCTTTGTCGCTTTGTTGATGTTGCGGAAGCGGGTTATGAGCAAGCCTGAGGTCTTGCCGTCCTCGTTCACCGGATCACGACTGGCGAGCACGTTGAAGTAGCCGCTCGCGCCAATCCCACCGAAGTGGTCCATCAAGTAGTGACCCAGCTTGCCCGAAGAATTGCCGAGTCCGTTCGGATGCTGCCGCGACTTCGAGTTGAGCAATATCCGAGTCGATTCGAGCGTCGACGCGCCGAGCACGATGATTTTGCCCATCGCCTCGAACTCTTGATTGGTGACTCGATCGACGAAGGCAACACCTTTCGCCTTGCCGGTATTCGTGTCGACGACTATGTGTCGGACAATCGAATTAGGACGCAGCGTCATGCGACCGGTAGCTTCGGCCACCGGCAACGTCGAGCTGAGCGAGTTGAACATCGCCCCAACATCGCAGCCGTCGCCGCAATTGCCGCAGTAATGACAACGCGCGCGCTTTTTCATGTGGGGTTTGGGTGGCCCGGTGAGCATCGCCAGGCGCATCGGGATTCCGCGCCGTCCCACCTTTTCAGCGCCTTTGCGCAAGAGGTGCTCGCCACAGTTGAGTTTCATGGGCGGCATGAAGTTTCCGTCGGGCAGATGCGCCAGGCCGTCACGGTTCCCGCTCACGCCTATGAACTCTTCGGCTTTGTCGTAATAAGGCGCGAGTTCCTCATAGCTGATTGGCCAATCGTCGCCGAAGCCGTCGTTGCTGGCGGCCTTGAAATCGAGGTCCGACAGGCGATAGGACATTCGTCCCCAGTGAAGGGTCTTGCCGCCGACTATTCGTGCGCGCACCCAGAGAAAAGGTTTCCCGGGATCGGTGGTGTAAGGATGCTCGGTGTCCTTGACGTAGAACTGGCGGCTGAACTCGCCGGCGGTCGCTTGCATCCACTGATCCTGGTCTTTCCAACCGGGAGCGCCAAAGCCGCGATACATCGACTCATAGGGCCAGCGATGCGAGCTGAGGTCGCGCTCGGGATTCACGGGCGGTCCGGCTTCGAGCACCAGCACCTGCATGCCGCGCTCGGTGAGTTCTTTTGCGGCCATCCCTCCGGTCGCACCCGAACCGATGATGATTGCGTCGTAGGTCTTTTGCTGTGCCACTGCGGCCTCCGGCGTGAGCGTGTCGACGGGCGAGAAGTTATCACAGCTAGTGAGCAAAGGGCAAAGGGCTAAGGGCGAAGCGCAAAGAGCAAAGGGCTAGAAGAGATTTTCCATTTTCCATTTTCTATTTGTCATTTTCTATTTCGACTGAGGAGCCTCGACTAACCCCTAACCTTCTTCCCCAAATAAAAAATGACAAATAGAAAATGGAAAATGGAAAATCTCTTCTAGCCCTTCGCCCTTCGCCCTTCGCCCTTAGCCCTTTGCCCTTCGCACCTTGCGCTTTGCCCTTCGCACCTTGCGCTTTGCCCTTTGCACCTTGCGCTTTGCTCTTTGCCCTTTGCGCTTTGCTCTTTCTTCCAATATGATGCCAGCCACCTTGGATGTTTAAGGCACCGGCGTTCACAGAGGGGAGGGATTCAATCATGGAATACATCACGCGAAGGCAATTCGGGATGGGCCTCGCCGGAGCGTTCGCAGGCCTGAAGCTCGCGTCAACAAGCGACAAAATCAAGCCTTCAGTGTTCGGCGGTATTGAAGTAGGAGTGCAGAGCTACACGTTCCGCGCTTTCAGCGTCGACAAGATGATCGAAGCGATGGCGGCGATCGGCTTGAGCAGCATCGAGCTCTGGGACGGGCACCTGAACCCAGGAAAGGCTTCTGAAGCCGATTTCAAGGCGATCAAGAAAAAGTTCGACGACGCCGGGATCAAAGTAAACGCCTATTGCGTGAACTTCCCTGTTGACTCGAAAGACGACTACCTGGATCGCGGATTCAACGGTGCTCTGCTGTTGGGAACCAGGGTGATGACCGCGTCAGTGAAGAAACCCATTGTGCCGCGACTCAGCGAGTGCTGCCAGAAATACAAGATCAAACTGGGGCTGCACAATCACTGGTTCGGCTACAAGGGATTCAAAGGCGATAGGAGTCAGGAGTTCGAAACGCCTGATGATTTAATGAACGCGTTGAAGGGCTCATCGGATTATCTGAGCATCAATCTGGATATCGGCCACTTCTACGCTGCGGGGTTCGATCCGGTCTCGTTCATACGCGACCATCACCCCCGCATCGTGAGCCTGCACATAAAGGATCGAGATAAAGACGCCGACCACACGGGGAGGCGATTCGGCGAAGGTGCTACTCCGATCACCGAGACGATGGCGCTGCTGAAGAAGATCAAGTTCAAGTACGCGGCCAACATCGAATATGAGCCCGAAACTACTAGCCCGACCGAAGGAACTCGAACGGCATTTGAGTATATGAAGCGCTCGCTGTCGTGAGCGAAACAGTGTCGTAGTACGAAATCTGGGAATCTGGAATCTGGAATCTGAGATCTGAAATCTGAAATCTGAAATCTGAAATCTGAAATCTGAGATCTGAGATCTGGAATCTGAGATCCTAGATTTGAGATCCCCTTAGATCGCCAATGGCCAAACAAGAAATCTACGACGCGATAGTTGTTGGTTCAGGCGCAACCGGTGGCTGGGCGGCAAAAGAACTCTGTGAGAAAGGCATGCGCGTGATCGTGCTCGAGGCCGGGCGCCATCTCGACCCCGAGAAGGATTTCACCGAGCACCTGTGGCCTTATGAGGCTAGAGATCGATACACCGCCGCCAGCCGCGCGCGCCAGAAAGTTCAGTCGAAGTGCTACGCGTGTAATGGGTACGGAAACCAGTTCTTTGTTGACGACGTCGATAACCCTTACACGACCGCCGATCGAAAGCCGTTCGATTGGATTCGCGGGCGCCAGGTCGGCGGGCGAACGATCACCTGGGGACGCCAGAGCTATCGCTTATCGGATTACGAATTCAAAGCCGCAAGCCGCGACGGGTACGGTGACGACTGGCCGATTTCCTACGACGAGCTTTCGCCCTACTACGACAAGGTCGAAGAGTTTATCGGCGTGAGCGGCGCCTACGAGAACGTGCCCAACCTGCCCGACGGAAAATTTCTTCCCGCGCTGAAGATGACCTGCGGCGAGCATCTGTTGAAGAAAGCCGTCGAGCGCCGGTGGAAAGATCGAAAGGTCACTATCGGCCGCACCGCGATCCTGACCCAAAAGCACAACGGCCGCGCGGCGTGTCACTACTGCGGACACTGCGATCGCGGCTGCTCGACCTATTCGTATTTCAGCAGTCCCGGCTCGACGATCCCCGCCGCGGCAAGGACCGGCAGGCTTACGCTTCGCACGAACGCAGTAGCAAGTCACGTAATCGTCGATACCAAAACCGGAAAAGCAAAAGGCATCGCCTGCATCGATCAGGTGACCAGGAAAGCGTTTGAGGTTTTCGGCAAGGTCGTTGTACTTTGCGCTTCTACTATTGAATCGACTCGCTTGATGTTGAACAGCGCCACGCGCCAGCACCCGGCCGGGCTGGCTAATTCGTCGGGCGCGCTTGGGCAGTACCTGATGGACCATATCTTCCAGATCGGGGTCAGCGGCCTGGTTCCCGCGGTCTCCAAGTATCCGTACAACTACGACGACGGCCGCGCGAACGGCATATACATTCCAAAATTCAGAAACGTCGGCGAGCGGCATCCGAAATTCATCCGCGGCTACGGGATGCAGGGCAGCTCTCAACGCGGGATGCTGCCGACCAATCTGAAGCAGATTCCGGGGTTCGGCTCCGAGTTCAAGAAGATGGTTCGCGAGGTCAAGGACGCGGCGCCGTTTTCGATCGGGATGTGGGGCGAGATGCTCGCGCGAACAGAGAATCGCGTGACTATCAACAAGAACGTCAAAGACAAGTGGGGGATCCCGGCGGCGCACATCGACTGCTCGCACGGCGACAATGAGCGCGCGATGGCGGCCGATGCGCTCGAGAGCATAAAGGAGATGGTTCACGAAGCAGGGTTCGAAGTGACTCGCACAAGTGAAAACGTGGCGGCGCCCGGCTTGTGTATTCACGAAGTGGGAACCGCGCGGATGGGCAACGACCGGAAGACCTCGGTGTTGAACCGGTTTAATCAGAGCTGGGACGTGACGAATCTGTTCGTCACCGACGGAGCGTGCTTCGTGTCGATCGGCTGTCAGAATCCCACGCTGACGATGATGGCGCTGACGGTGAGAGCTTGTGAGTACATCGTGGATCAGCACAAGAAGGGCAATCTCTGATTTTGGATTTGATGGCCGGGAAGAGAGGGTGACCTTGAGAAGACGAACATTGACGATGACCGGGTTGATGGTATTTCTTTCGCTTGCTGCGCTCGCAATGCCCCAGAAAAAGCCCGCAGGCAAATGGATCGAGCTGTTCAACGGGAAGGACCTGACCGGATGGAAGCATATCGGGAAGGGAAGCTTTACCGTGGAAGACGGAGCGCTCGTGACTCAGGGAGGCATGGGTCTGCTCTACTACGAGGCGCAATCATTCCGGGATTTCACGATCGAGGTCGAATGGAAGGTGAAAAATGAGTGCAATAACTCGGGCATTTTCGTTCGCTTTCCCGAGAAGAGCGACGACGCCTGGTACTCGGTCACTCACGGCTACGAGATCCAGATTGACGACTGCGACAAGAAAGGGCTGAAGTTTCAGACTGGATCGGCCTACGACCAGTTCGCGGCAACAAAGCTTGCGTCAAAGCCGGCCGGCGAGTGGAACAAGTATCAGATCACCATCGTGGGTCAACACTACACCGTGGTGTTGAACGGCGAGAAGGTGAACGAGTTCGACGGCGCACGCGGCGTCGAGGGCTACATCGGTTTGCAAAACCACGATCCGATTTCGCGCGTGTCGTTTCGGAGCGTGAAGGTAAGAGAGATCAAATAAACACAAAGGCACGGTCTGGTGTTCGTAGTTCGGGCTTGAGGTGAAGAGCGATCCGCAGATGCCGCAGATGTCGCAGAAGGAACTGTGAACCGCTCCAGATTATTTCGTATATCTGCGGCATCTGCGAAATCTGCGGATCGCTCTTCCCCTGAAGGCCGAGCTACGAACACAGGTCAGGAGATCAGGAATGGAATCAAGAACCTACCTGCGACTCAGTCTGATGATGTTCCTGCAGTTCTTTGTCTGGGGCGCGTGGTTTGTGACGCTGGGAACGCATCTGGATCACATCGGATTCAGCGGCAGTAAAATCGGATACGCCTATCTGATGAACAACATCGCGGCGATCATTTCGCCGTTTTTCGTTGGGATGATCGCGGACCGCTACTTTGCCTCGCAGAAGGTCATGGGCGTTTTATATTTGCTGGGCGGCGTCATCATGCACTTCGCCGCCAACAGCACGGCTACCGGGCCGCTCATCCTGCTGTTGCTGCTCTACAATCTCACCTACATGCCGACGCTCGCACTGGTCAACGCGGTGTCGTTTCATCAAATGAAGAGTCCTGACAAGGAGTTCCCAAGAGTCCGCGTGTGGGGAACCATCGGTTGGATCGCCGCGGGGCTAAGCATCAGCTACATTCTTTCCAACTTTCTGCCTGAGGTCGAGAAGAGCGAATTGCCGATGAGGATGGCAGGCATAGCTTCGGTGTTGCTGGGGTTGTACTCGTTTACGCTGCCCAACACGCCGCCCCAGAATGTCGGGAAAGAAATCACCTTCGGCGAGGTCCTCGGAGTGAAAGCGCTGCGGCTTATGAAGGAGAGATCATTTCTCATCTTCGTGATCTGCTCGCTATTGATATCGATCCCGCTCGCCTTCTACTACAGCTTCGCAAACCCGTTCCTCAACGATCTTCACATGGAAGGCGCCGCCGGAAAAATGACGATGGGTCAGATGTCCGAGGTCGTTTTCATGGTGTTGATGCCGTGGTTCCTGGTGCGTCTCGGCGTGAAAAAGACGTTGCTGGTGGGGATGCTTGCGTGGACGGTTCGTTACGCGCTGTTTGCTAATGGCAATCTCGGAAGCGCAGCGTGGATGCTCTATGCCGGCATTCTTTTGCATGGCGTCTGCTACGACTTCTTCTTCGTGACCGGTCAGATCTACACAGACAGAAAAGCGCCGAAGGAGATTAGAGCAAGCGCACAGGGATTCATCGCGTTGATCACCTACGGCGTGGGCCTGGGGATCGGGTCGGCGTTTGGAGGCAACATTGTCGACGCGTTCACGGTGAATGGTGTGAAGGATTGGCGAATGATTTGGTACATCCCCGCTGCCTTCGCCGCGCTAGTCGCTCTGTTGTTTGTGTTGACGTTTAGGGATAAGACATCCACCGAGGCGCCCTGATTCTCGTTGACTACCTTCTTTCGCGAGATGAATTCTGATCAGAATGGACAAGCAGCATATCCTGGAGGAAATAAGACGCACTGCCAAAGAAAACGGCGATATTCCGCTCGGCAGGCAGAGTTTCTTCACAGAAACCGGCATCAAGGACTCCGACTGGCACGGCAGATATTGGGCTCGCTGGGGCGACGCCGTTCGTGAAGCCGGCCTTGAGCCGAATCAGAAGAAGGTTGCTTACGCCGACGACTTGCTCATCGAAAAGCTCATTTTGCTTGCCAGGGAACTTGGCCACTTCCCGGTCTCCGGCGATCTGCGCCTCAAGGCTCGCAGTGAGAGCGATTTTCCGAGCCACAGCGTATTCAATCGCCTCGGCTTAAAGAGACAGCTAGTTTCGAAAGTCGCAGAATACTGCCGAGAACGAGAGAACCTCGAGGATGTTCTCGCTATTTGCGCGGCAGTCGCCGAAGAGGACAAGGTTCAGCCCGATGAAGATAGAGCGACCACCGAGGAAATTGGGTTTGTTTATCTTCTGAAGGCGAGGAACTTCTACAAGATCGGAAGGAGCAATGCGTTGGGGCGCCGGGAGCGCGAGCTTGCGATTCAGCTTCCGGAGAAGGCGAACACCGTGCACGTGATTCGCACTGATGACCCGTTCGGCATAGAGGCGTACTGGGCATAAGCGATTCGAGTCGAAGCGAAGAAACGGCGAGTGGTTTGAACTCAGCGCGGCAGACATCAAGGCGTTCAAACGACGGAAGTTCATGTAATGCTTGCAAGGGCGAACGAATAGCGTTGATTCCGAATCACCCGTTAGTGGCCATTCCAGGGCCCAGAGTGACCCCTCCGTTGATTGGATACCAGCACCGGATTACACTGTCTTCAGATTTGCTAATCCGGAGGAGAAACAATGAGTAAGCAGGCTTCGATTGAACAGCAGTTCGTCCGCGAGATTCGGGCCATCCCGGATGAGTACTTGCCCAACCTTTTGCAGATAGTTCGTCTATACCGTGACAGCGTTGCGTTGAAGCCCGCTGAGGAATGTTTTCGCGAGGGCTGGCGAGACGCGTTGCGCGGGGAAACCATACCGGTGTCTGAACTATGGGAAGGCATAGATGCAGAATGAGCCAACTGGGGTCTCAGGTGTGGTCGCCCGTGCTTTCAGACGACACCTCAGGGCGTTGTCCAAGAGGTACCGTCACATCCGTTCAGACATTCAACCGATCTTAGACGCAATCGGCTCTGGCGAATTCGTTGGCGATCGCATACCGGGAACCGAGCATGTTGTAATCAAAGTACGTATTAGAAATCGCGATATCGAGAAGGGAAGTCTTCCGGATATCGGCTGATCTACCAAGTGAAAACACCGACGGCGGTTCTACTCCTTACAATCTACTCGAAGCTCGACCAAGGAGACATTTCACCAAACCAGATCCGAAAGATCATAAGCGAAGAATCGTAATGCGACTCGGATTGAATCTCGGCTACCGGGTTCTGGCCCTGACAAGCATTGCGGTGGCTCGCGCAGCTGCGAAGCCCGAGGCGTAAAGGGCATTCACGCCGCCTGGTGCTTCACCGCACGCAGGATGCGTGCGCTCCCGGGCACGCTCGACGCCCACCGCTACTGGGCTGGCTCAATTACCAGCGCAAAGATAGCCAACCGTGTTCTTCCGGCATCGTCTCGTCCGGTGAACGTCAGCAGTTGAGGCCCCGTTACTCCGCCGCCCTTGAGCTTGAAGCTCAGCACACCACCGTTTGCTGTAGGTGTGAAGGTCAGTGCCTTGGCCTTAAGACCCGCCAGGTCGGGAGGCGTCACTGTCACGTTGCCGCTAAAACCAGCGAAGCGGTTCACGCTGACGGTCACTTGAGCTTTCGTACCCCGCTGCACCGTGAAAGCCGCCGAGTTTGTGCTAAGCGTGAAGTCGGGCGGGCCAAGCGAGTTCGGGCTTAACGACGCAACATAGACGTCGGTGTTTGCCCCCGAGTCGTCGGTCCAGGCGACAAACAGATTGCCATTTCCGTCAGCTCCGCCGAACGCGCCAAACGACCGCCCGGAGTTTCCCGACAAGTTGATGGGAGAACCGAAGGTTGCTCCGCCGTCGTTGGAACGCGCGACGAAAACGTCTCGCTGTGGATCGTCCGCGGTATCTTCCCAGGCGACGCTCACACGGCCCTGATCGTCAACGATCAAGGATGGAAATTGCGACTGGGTTGAATTGTTTGAGACGTTGACCTGCGGGCCAAAGGTGTTGCCTTTGTCAGTCGACTTGATGACGATGATTTCTCGATTGAAGGTCGAAGTGGTTGGGGCGAAGCGGTTGTAGAACGTCACCAAGACGTTGTCGCTTTTATCCATCCCAATCTGCGGAGCGAATGCATTGACTTGAGAGTTAGAGATGACCTTCGGCGGGCCGAAGTTTTGGCCGGCGGGCGCAACGGCCAACTTGATGGCTGTCGCCTGTTGGGAATTATCCTGATAGGTAACGTAAGCCGCGCCGGTGGAATCAAGCGCCAAGAACGGTGGATTGCCGATACTTTCACCGGCCTGCGAAACGCGCAAGGGCGCGGAAAAGTTCGCGCCTCCATCGGAGGAGCGAACCGCGAAAACAGGCGCGCCGGACGTTGCGGCGTCTATGTACGCGATCACGATGTTGCCGTTCTTGTCTACGGCGATCTTCGGGCTCTGCGCACTGCGTGAGGTGCCCGATGAAACGGCCGGCGCTGAGAAGGTGCCGCCGTGATCCGTGGACCTGGTGAAAAACGTTGCGAAAGTTCCTTGAGCGGGATTGGGATTGACGCCCGTCCACACGACGTAAGGGTTCCCGACTGAATCCAGCGCAATCGTTGATTGAAGAGCTAGTGACGAAGTGGCGGAGAGTTTGATCGGCGCGGAGAACGTCCTGCCGGTGTCGGTTGATTGCGTGTAGAAAACATCATCGCTGCGTACTTTCGCGGAATCATCGTCGAAGACGACGTGAACCGTTCCGGTCGCGTCAACCTTTATCCCCGCTTGCATGCTCGTGAAGCCTTTCGTGCGGGAGGCGATCGAAGGTAAGCCGGCAAAGCGCGTCGGACTCAATATGGTCAGGCTGAGGTTTGTTTTTCTTGTTAAGCCCGACCCGGTTGCGGTCACGGTAATCAAGTACGCTCCCGGCTGCACGCCCGGCGATGTTGAGACATTCAGGCTAGCGGTATCACCTACGTTTACCGGCGAGCTGGCAAAGTTATAGGTGACGCCGTTGACGGCGGGCGACGCGCTCAGACTGACGCTTCCAGTAAATCCGTTCTGGCCGCTGGTGATGCAGTCAAATGCAGTCGAGTTCCCGGCTATCACAGTATCGAACGGCTTCACAGCGGAGATGTTGAAATCCGCGGTGTTCGGATCCCGAAACGTCGGCACCTGCGAGAAGAAGGCATCCGCTTCGTTGTTGCGCTCATCGCTCCACGAAAGGTAGAAGTTGCTAACGTCGGCGGCGATGCCGTCATAGTCGCCGTGATAGCCGCCGGCGAATCCGGGCTCTATCAAGCCAAAGGACCAGTTATGATTAGTGATGCGGAAGTTTTTTTCGAAGCTCGCGCCCCCATCATGCGAGATGGTCATGTAAACATCGGTCAGGCTGTCTGCCGGCGCATCGTTGCGGCGGTCCCACCACTTGACGCCCAGCGTGCCGTCCGAGGCTGACGCTATCGAGGGGAATAGCTGTGTGGTCGTCGTGGCGTCATCGTTGAGCATACGAGGTGGACTGAAGGTGTTGCCGCCGTCTGTCGAGCGCGTGTAGAAAATGTCGCTCCTATCCAGCGGCGATAGAGTCCACGCGTCATAGACCATATGCACCGTGCCGTTGCCATCCACGGTGACGCTCGGAAAACTGTTAGTCCTAACCCCGCCGCCACCGGTCATCGTACTCGTATTGACTACGCTTGCGACCTTGGTCTCCGCCGAGAACGTTCTTCCGCCGTCGGTCGATTTGACAATCGCGATGCCGCCGATCGAAGAATGTCCATCGGAGAAGGCAACATAAAGATCTCCGTTTGGCGCGACCACTGGCACAGATCCTTGCACCAGTTGAGTCCCGTCCTGCGCAGATAAGGCTACTGGCGGCCTAAAGCTCTCGCCTCCGTTTGTCGAACGCGCGAGGTTGATGAAACTCCCGGTCGCCGTGAAGTCGGTCCAGCTAACATAGACGTTTCCTTTGAATGGTGAGCTTGCGCCCTTATCAACCGCAATCCATTCCTTGTCCTGCATGTCACTGACGGTGCTTGCGGACGTGCTGGCGTCAGCAGGAGTCGAAAAATTAGCTCCGTTATTGGTCGATTTCCCGACGCCAATGATGCTCCTGGTCCTTCCATCTCCGTTAGGAACGAACGCTAGACCGGCGTAGTAGCTTTCGCCGTTCGGTCCGAAAGCCACCACGCCATCCCCGAGGTTGAATCCCCCGGGCGGGGCGGGGGTTCGCTTGTGAGTCCAGGTATTGCCACCATCCGTCGAGACGCCGTAACCATTAAAATCGAACTCATTGAAGCTGATTATGATGGTGTTTCCGTTGATCGCGATGCTGGTTTCGCTGTGAGTGTGAAAATTGACATCGAGGCCAGGGTTGTTGACGCGAACGTTTTCTCCGGGAACAGCCGCCGCCCATACGTCGCCCGGGAGGGAGATCGGCTGACCGCGTCGGTCGCGACCGCGGAGTAGACCGTTGGCGCGCAATACAGCCCGCTGACCTGCTGAAGATAGGCGATTAAAGGTGTTTGGCTCGAGCAACCATGCTTTTTCAGTATCACCCGGCACGAACAACTGACTAGTGTTGGCTGATTGCTCGCTGACTTCTTCTTCGTCCAACTCGTCTTCGAAGCTTAATATTCGCTCACGAGTGTCGATAGAGAGTCCAAAGGGCATAACAAACCGACCCCGGTCGGGTGGCGCTCCGCGCTTCGAGGCCGAGCCCGCGCCCACGCTCGTGAATGTTGAGGTGACAGCAAATGCGGCACCCAGAGATGCTGTTAGCAACCTTGTCCGAGATACATTCATAGTGCCTCCGAGACGGTTTGGACGTAGGAGAGAGCCAGCCCGAGAGTGGGGAGCTTCTCAACCCTACTCAAAAGACGGAAAAAAAGCACTGGACCCTTCAGAATTCTTTACCCGCCGCTGCGAGCAATGCGCCAACTCTATCGAACGAGAGCGAAAAGTCAAGTGAGCGCATTGACTCACGAAAAATCTAAACGAAATTGATTCGTTGCCTCACGAAAGAAATCTAGACGAAATATTTTACCTTCTGAGACAGGACCAAAGGTCTCAGGGGGTGTAAATGAGGCTAGATATGAAAGCGAGGCAATC
>WNFR01000130.1_pt1 | contig 71104 bp, 101 predicted proteins | sample 5400221 | NCBI WGS metagenome assembly WNFR01 (sample SAMN13153357, study PRJNA577476) | soil metagenome | isolation source: 40 cm soil under Madrone tree | place: USA:California | collected 2016-06-14
GTCGGGAACGTGAGACGAGACGAGATGCAGGTGTTGAGCCTTAGGGTCATCTGACCTGTGCTTCGCAGGGTCGGGTTATTATGGTACAGCGTCGTCTGGAACGTCGGGGTGAAGCCCATGAGGTTGTTATTGATCGTGAACTCGAACCCGCCGGAATCAGTGTAGACGTAGCTGATCGCCAACTGCGTCCCGGCGATAGAAGTATTGAACGTATACACTCCGGCAGTACTCACACCGTATTGGGTATTGCTCGGGGCGGTAGTCGAATACGCGAGGAAAAGCTGACCGCCAGCGTTGACGAAGACGCCGAGGTCAGCTACAAATGCCGCCGAATGCGTGACAGTATAAAGACCACCCGCCCCAAGTGTCACGAGCTCGTTCTGTGAGACATTGATCTCCCCAGCGGCGAACGTCTCACCGAAGAAGATGTCAGCATAAATGGCTGTATAAACCCGAGCCATCTTGCTCTTCGCCGTAACCTTGCCCTTACCGCGGGCGGCGTCGACGGGAAAGCCGAGCTGCGAGTAGAGTTCCTTCGTTTCGAAATCGAAGTCCACACTCGTGTCTTGAATGATCGCGAACTGGTGGGGACCGATTCCGATATTGTTTCCGTTCACGTCCACCCTCTGTCCCCAAAGGGCACCGATACCAAAGAGCAGTTCCATAGCGTAATTACTCCTAAGTGAGGTTTAGTCGTCGTTGTTGCCCAGCTGAGTTATTTATTTCCCGAAGCTCATCTGGGCTTAACGGCGTCGGGAGGAAAGAGGGAGAGGTTCGAGAAATGCCGAAAGAGGAGACAAGATCAACGTACCACTGCCGAGCCTGCTCCGTAGAGCCAATTTCGAGGTCAATGATCTCTAGCATCTTCGGGCCGGAGACAAGCCGACCTACAAGTACGGTCACAGAGAAAGTCCTTTGACTCTTTCCTTCAACTGAGCGATCGCATTGTCCATATGGGCCTTAGTGTGCGGAGCGAGTGAGATAGGAACAAAGTAGTCCTGTTCCCAATCGTCGATGATCTGGAGTACTTGTCTGAGTACCACATTTGGTTCAGGAATACGTTCAGCAGGGTTAACCACTGATTGTTCTTTCTCTTCACTCATCACGGCATCTCCACTAGAAGGAAGCTCTTGATCTTGCCATACCAGTAAGACTCTCTGATCGTGAGAAGGCACATGAGTCCTTCTCATGGCATCTCCACCACTACTGGTACGATCATCATTGCCTGATTGTCTATGTCGCCCGGATCCTGGAAGATCTGACCTTCCATGCGGGCGTAGTAAGCTAAGCCACCGAGTGTTAATAATAGGGTTCCCATCTTGTCAGGGGTAAAGGCTGCATCGAAGGCTTCCATCATAATGTCGAGATCATCGCTGCCAACACTAACAGGATCATCAGTACGAGAGTAGCAATAAATCGACAAATGAAGGTAGCGAACTTCAAGTCCGGCCTGGATAGGGATTCTGGCAATTTCACGACGCTCGCGGTGTTTGGTGACAAAGGCAGCTGGTTGTTCTTGGCTCGGAACGTCTGCCCAGAGCTTGAGACGAGGACTCGTGGTTCGCCAAGTCAAAGCCCCATTGATAGGGGTTCCGAAGGTCATTCCCTGTACCAAGGTCATAATCCCTGCCCGGATGGCAGTCCTCGGCCCCGGTGGAAATGGTATCTGTGGCGTAATCATTCCGTGTCACTGTCATCAATTAGCTGTTGTGATACATGATCTTCTTTTATAAATCCATCTACCGCGGCCTGCCGTGTTCTATAAGGCCCAATGGGCATCTTATCTCGCCCCATCCAATAAAATCCATCCTCTTCCTCGATTACCAAAAAGTAACTCATTCTGGATCCAACGAGAACTCGCTAGGAATAGTAGCCTCGACTTCTTCCATCGCCGTACGGAGATAGGCGTACTCTTTACTCGGTGGATGAATAACGTCCCGCTTAGAGAAAAAATCACCAGACTTAGAAGCCAGGAATCCCTTCGGACCGACAGGGATAATGTAGTCACCTTTGCCTCCTAATTCTAGGGCATAGGCTTTCGGCGTGGCCGGGATAGGGCCAACGAAGGCAACGAAGTCATACCCCGAAGAGTAGGTCTCTTCATGAATACTCTCATAGAGCTGACCACTGCGCTTGTGAAGGATCTTGCCATCGAGATTCTGAAGGACCTTTTCCTTCAAGAGGTGCGCTGTCTCTTCGAGCCTCGCGTTCCATTTAGAACGAATCCTATTAGAGAGACCATAGATCTTTTCACCGAACCGGGGGGATGGGCTGATCTCTATCGAGAGCATTGAATTATAACCGATAACTTAGATTTATAGAAATTTCGACACGGCCCATAGACCTGGCAACTTTACGCATCGCGTAGTTATCCATATGCGTTGTTCCCGTTATACATTTCGCTTCTAAATCTCGAGCCTTCTGCACTAATTCTCTCCACATCTGTGAATAAATCCCATTCCGACGATATTCTGGGTCGACCCATCCCAGATGTATATTCACAGTTCTAATCCACTCAATATATCTCCAAGTGATGAGACCAACCTCTTTTTCATTAATAGAGGCCACAATCGCATTGTCATCCCATCCGACGGACAATAGGGGCTCAGATTTACCACTGGCGATAAGCTCTGCTTGAACCTTGGTAGCAAGACAAACCGCAGGAGTGTAATTTAATCCTTTATAATGGGCGATTTCTATCGTAAGCATTATGGAAATCCTCTAAATGGTGTTGGATTATAAAAGACGCTAATACAACTCTGCAAAGTCTTATCATCTGTACCCAAATCATCAACGTAACCATTGAAGTATGGACACCAATGATATTGTTTAATAGTACAATCCTTACACTCTATTGGACGAATGTTGGTGGTTGACCGGCATTGAGGATTATAGAGATCAGTCCCGTGCATATCGTTACTCATAGCGGATGGAGTGGACTTCCATCGAAGACATTAAAATTCAAGCCTTTTATTTAAACTATCAATTTCATCAGGGTGTACTCGTATGACCATTCCGTCCAGTCTCTCAGGGTTTCGTCGAAAGAAATCTAGTGGAGGCTGCTCACCCAACTTACAGCTTATACTTTCCTCAAAAGCATTTATAAAAACAAGCATCCCAACAGGGATAGAACTATCTGGAATAGTAGTAACGGTAAACGTAGCCTTACGATCTTCGTTCACTTAGTATCTCCAGTGCAAAAGTCCAACCGCATTTCCGAAGAGCACGATTAGTACGACGATTAATAGAACTGTCACAAAAAGCCCTACCGGGTCCGTGTTAGTCCACGCCGGGGATCGACCTAGAAGAAGGACTATGACTAAAACAATGAGGAGAAGCTCTAACATCTCTTCCCTCTCCACCAAGTGCCATGCTTCCTCCAGTCTACATTCCGGTGAAAAAGATAATTCCACAAACCTATATGTAAACGCCAAGGAAGATAATTAACCCAACTACCCCATACCCACGAGTATGATTCTCGACAGCGCCAGCTGTAATAAATCAATCCTGGATGTTGTCTCCATTTAAACCAACTAATAACATAATCTATTGGATCATAAGCAAATGCCGATAGAGGAGGATGTGACATCAGACAGGGGCTCCGATAGCAGGTGGAATAACATTCACATATGGCCAAATCCGAGCCTCGACCTCGGGCGGGAGGTCAGGAAACATCTGCCGGGGAAACCCCCCGCGAAGGAACCGTATCGTCTCTTGCCCTCCAAGGATCTTATCCAGCTGTCCAATTCTGTCCCGGTAAGAAAAGCTCTCAGCAATGAGTAGAATACAGGCCATTTCCAGATCAGACGGAACGAAGGAATAGGTAAGGAGTATCTCTTTTCCTGCGTCGCCAGGAGAGAAAGTGTATTGCCCCAAAGCGGCAAGGGTTCCCGGTGGATCGGGAGGTGGATTGTAACTTCCAGTCGGTGGCGGGGAAATAGTAGTAGACATTAGACCCGTCATATTACTAGCGTACACCACTCCGTTATCCCTACACCAAATCCCCTGCGGCTGAAAGGTAGTGACCGTGTACGGGCCGGGACTATTGGGAACTATGTGAGCTTCGCCCTGGACTTCGTATCCCGCCTGGTACGTCACCTTTACATTCTGTACACCTCGATAGAACGTTCCGTTTACCATCTCTATTACGGCCGGATCGCCGGGAAGATCCCCACCCCAGGGAACGAACCTGTATCCAAATCCCCCGAACCCATTCTGTGGGATAAGAAATGGCTGTCCTGGAACCGGCAACGGGGCGGCGAGAATCAATTGTCCACCGACCTGAAGACTAGTAATTTCCGTCACCGGATAGTCCGGAAGCACGACCTGATAATTCCCTACTCCGTCAATGGTGCGAACAAATGTTTGAGAGAAAAGTCTTGCCCGATTGAGCTTGTTAGTGATAGTCCTTGACGCGTCAGGGATAATGATGGAACTAAGAAGAGGGTTAGCAGTGCTTCCACTCCCAGGGAGCCAGAGCTGAACTCGGGGTAGGGTAGTGAGATCGCCGGAAGAAAGAGTCATCCTAAGGGTCTATTCTCTACCTGCGAACCGACTACAAAAAGCCATCTCAGTGGAATTACCACAGAACGATTGACTCATTTCATGGTCGAACTTAGAGACCAACGACCTCTCTACTTTTTCTGCATCCTCGAAATGAACCCCTTCTGGCCAAGATGCAGAGCGTAGTTCCTTCTCCCGAGCTTCTCGGTTAAGAATGCCGCATCCAAAAGTGGTCCCCGGAACCCTATGTTCTCCGTATCGCTCCCTCGGACCCTGATAGCCGCGTCCGGACATGGCTTACCGTCCTTTCTTAGGAAGGGTGATTAGTCCTGAGTCATCGTCGTCGGAAATCTTCTCTTCTAGTTCGTTGATCCTCTCAGAGAGTTCATGAACCTGAAGTTTAAGAGAATCATTTTCATGGAGCTTCGCCGCAAGTTCAGCCCGAAGAGAGGAAGAAGTGGAACGTTCGTCAGAGAGTGAAGCCTGTAGAGAAAGGAGCTTCTCGTCCGCACCGTCGGCCTGTGGCATCTGAATTGCCGGCATATCTGGCAAGTCTTTCGGTACTCCTAGAGGGGGAGCAATCAAGAGCTTACAGCCACCCTCCTTGGTAAGTTTGCCGGAGAAATGTCCCGGGGCACGGAAGAAATGAACACCTTCCTCGTTCTTCCATTCAGAGGTAAACATTTGCCGTTCGACTGAGATAGCGTCCTGTCCAGTAGGGAATTGAAACCACATAGAAAAGTCCTTCCTATCCTGTTAGTCGTTCAAATTCTTCTTCGGTTCCGATCACAGCCATATCCCCGCGAATGGCAATGCGCTTACCTTCGACGAAGATCATAAGTTTCCCACCACGGCGGAGAAGGTCCTGAAGATAGTCACTCACCGGTGGGAATTTCCAAGCGTCGGGGTACTTAGGGTGTCCCGGGATAGGGTATACATGAAGGGTTTCCCGATCTACTCCCCAAGGCCACCCGAGTACACAGCCAGAGATGTCGGGGCGCATATTCTCGGGAGCGTTACGAGAAACGCTTCTTGCCGCTTCAAGCCAAAGGCAGACGTAATGATTACAGGCGTCGGGACGGTCTTTGTAGATCGTACAACCGTGACCAAGCACCGTGTGACCCAAATGTTGACAGGGAATTCCAAACGGCTTGTTCAAGGGGATTTTATCTTGCAAAGTTGTCTTCACCTCGAAAACTCTACAACAGGCATCGCAGTCCTGACAGAGACCGGCCAAGATCAGCTCCCCTTGACTTCAGCAAATTCGATCATAATGGCTTGCTTCGCATGCTCAGACGGTAGTGCCACTACACCAGTCTGAACTTTCTGCGGAACAACAGTTCCCGACTCAATTGCGTCGGCAAATCGACGCAACTCCGCGGCAAGTCCGCTTTCGCTTATACTAAACGGGAAGAACTTACTTGCACTACTTCCCGGTTGGATCACGACCTTGCAGAATTTCCCTGGATCAATCACGAAACAAATCCCCTTGAAAGAGTGGTTTTGGTACACCCCTGCCAGCTAAGGACAGGGGTACCAAGACGAACTTAAGCACGCGAATCATGCTTTGTGCATCATTGTCAGTGACCCCGCCGAATTACGCCAAAGCTACGGTAGGGGTTCACCACGTTTCTGGGTCTTTGCTGCGCATAGCACAATGGTAGACCTTTCAGCCGCACCTTCTACCTCTACTATGGAGCCACGGTCAAGGTTCTATTCCCCTGTCGGAAGATACGTAATCCGCGAGTGGGGCGTACCGGAGGGAACCCGTCCACCGACGAAGAACCACCCTAATAGACGAAGTTCCCTGTCACAGGATTCTTGTTCGTAATCATCCCGAATGCCGGGGTGAAGTAGCACGGGAACGTCTCGTCCACGTACACGCCGTATTCGTATCGCCGGGTCCGCCAGGGCCAGGGAATTTGGTAATAGTCTTGCCTTACCTTGGCCTCGATGAGATTCGCTACCCCGGAGAGTTCATAGGGTGATCTATCCGACCAGAACAGGATCGTCCCCGGCGGAACGTAAGGATGAATCTCCACGTCGATGTCGTTGCCGAAGGACTTGTTCTGATACGCCGTAACGCGTCTTCCGGCGATGATTCTTCCACTAGCCTGATCGGCGTCGAACCAAATCCTATAGGGGCTTGCACTTGCACTCTGCCCGAGCATAGCGCCGAAGGTGTCGGTGTTATCGGCCGCCGAGATCAGCATCCGATCGAACCCGATCTTGTACTGGTCATAGGCCGCCTGCAAAAAGGCGTCGATATGAGGGAAATTACTTCCCTGCACTGTGAGCCCAGTGTTCCCCGCTGCCATCGTGTAGATCAGTGCACCGCTCGGGGCGACGGAGATCGTATCGCCAGTGTTGACTACGTTCGGCAGAATCTGGTTCGTAGCCATGATTTGACCCGGACTTGGGCCGGTGATCGCGGCGGAGATCTGATTCAGAACCCCGTCCGGGATCAGTTGATTCACCGAATTATCGACGAAACCAGCCCCGACCTTGAGGTTCCCAATGGGCTGAGCACCAGTGGGGAGGGTTCCTGTGAGTACTACCCGATTGCTCGGGGTAAGCCCTATCAGGGTCTCCGTTCCCGTAGTGGTACTCGCGTACCAGGCGTAGGCGAATGCTCCCGGGACCGGGGTGACAGTGCAGACGGCGCAATTGGTGCCGGAGATTACCAGACTTGTCTCAGCACTCGGCTGGGCACTACCGCCGCCATAAGTGTCAATACTCCCGTCGGCGTTGGTCTTCGATACCTGCCCCGGTACTCCGCCGAGATTGGTCGTCGAATTATACGCCGAATACCCTAGTCGGCCCATGCCCGTTAGAGCAACACAGATCACAAACGCCGTCGCCCCAGCCCAGACACCGGTAACCCCTACCACAGCAGTACTGGCAATTGTCGGCGTGGGAGTGACTCCGACGGGGAAGTTGCCGTTCCCATTGATTAGGATCTTCTCTTCGTCGATCATGAGAGAACGGAGCGAAGACTGCGTGGCAAGACCAAGGGTTTCCGGAGAGAGGTTCCGGCCGCCGTACCGGGCCTCGAACGAGACCGAGCTTTCGAAGCCGAGTCCACTGTATTTTGCCATCATATCCTGTTCGGCGATGGCAATCCTGGCCCCGCGATTCCCTTCACTGACGCCGGACGAGATCCCACTCACGTTCACGCCCACTATCCGTTTCCAGTGGTACGCATTACCACCATCACCGGCGACCCTAGCGAGACGGGAAATCCTGGGGATCAACTCCCTATAGGGGTACAGCATTTGCACGATCGGGGCGAGATCGTACCAGAGGAGATTCGTCGCCTGCGAGATCGTATCAGCTTTGCTCAGGTCCCAGCCAAGTTTCTTCGCAAGACCTTCGACGAACTGCGGATTACTCAGCAGTGCCCCGATGAATTCATTTCCGACACCACCGTTTCCGGTGAAAGCAACTGGTAGACCATCCATGAGAAAAGGCTCCTAGAGAGGGAAAAAGAGGGAATTAATGACTCGTCTATTTTCCATTGTTTCTCTTATCTTCCTTCTCTTCCCATTCCGGCCTTACCCCGGAAATTCGGATCGACAATGGATTTGCCAAAAGTGCTGGACATGAGATAGTTTCCAGCGACGGTCGCGGCGGCGGTATTGCGTGCATTTTCATCCTGGGACTGAAGAGCCGTTGGGTCTACCCCATTGAAGAGAATGTCAGCCTTTTGCCGGTTCTCGGAGCGGGGCGATTGATCTACACCGTAGACCTTGGCCATATCGAACGCGTAGGGGCGGGGACCAGGATTAGAGACCTTGCCTAAGAGGGACACCTGCCCTTCGAGGCGGGCGTTTTCGGCGAGCATTTCTGCCACCCCGGCGGAGATCATGCCGTTCTTGTCAGCGAGTTTTGCCAACTTACCGGGATAGACTCCACCGTCTGTGGGATACATTGGGGGTTCCCGGCCGCCACCAGCAGTGGCCATTTCGCCTGGCGAGAGATCCTCCAATCCGGTGGGCTTATTGATTGGGGTTCCACCGGCGGGATCATTTGCCTCCTGGCCCCGTTGTCCACTTCTGGCTACGGCCTTCTCGATCTGCGAATCGGCAGCCTTAATGAAGGTCTTCATAGTCGTGAGGGACGAATAGGCTTTCTGAAGCCCTTTTAGGACCTTTTCGGTCTCGGCCATGTCGTCATCGTCGTCATCGTCACCGGGCTTATGACCCGGACGGCCGTTCTTAGCCAGTTTGGCCATAAACCGCTTGGAAATCGCCGCGTGACAGTTCTTAATTTCGTCCGCGGCGTCCTTGCGAGCTTTCCTGGCCTTATTGAGATTTCCGCGGGCCATAGTCATACGCTTGTCGCGAGAAGGAGTACTTGCCCGCTTGATAACATTTAGAATAGCAGTGTCGAGATCACCCGAACCGCCATTCGACACTGCTGAAAGATCCATTGTGTCCTCGCTGTTGAGAAAACCAGAGAAATTCTGCTTGTTGGTGTAGTTCTCGTTTTTGCCACCCTTCCGTAGTCGGGGAAGGGGATTCGACTCTGAAGAAGAAAGAATGGGGGACAAATCCTTTCTTCTTCGACCCTGCTCCACTAGTGCGCCTTTCAGGGTAAGGAAGGATGGCGTTGGCGCTGCTGGAGAAATGGAAGACAGAGAGAGGACCTTAGCAAGTTTGGCACTCTTCTCAGCTTCTTTAATCAGTTTCCGGGCTGTTTTCTTTTTCCACTTGGAAGGAAGCTTAACACCGAATTCGCGAGCCCGGGTACGAATGAGACTTCTAGTCTTCCCGGGGTTCTTGCTCCGGCCGATAGCTTGTCTAGCGTTGTCGAGGTCGGATTTATTCTTGATAGGAAACGACCCGTCTGGGTTGGCTTTTCCTTCTCCAGCGAGCCTTTCCCGTTCCTTAGGCTTAACTTCCCTTTTGTCCATGCAGTCTTTGCAACCCACTACCCCGTGTTCTTCACAGGCACCCGAGGATTTGTTATTCTGTACCTCTGGATCTTTAGGAGACGACTCCCGAGTGGTCTTTTCCGCTGGAAGACTAAATCCGTCCTTCGCCGCCGGGGGACCGGCCTTGGACATAAGTTCTACCGCCTGAGCCATCTTTGAAAGAGCACGAGAAGAAGCGTCTCGGCGGGGAGCTTTAGCCTTTATTAAATACGCACCTTCCGAGCTGTCTTTCGCCCGCTTCGCCAAAGCGATCTTACAGTCAGGATTCGCCGGGCGATCCACTAGTGAGACCTCGACGATCTCCACCCCGGTAACGTGGTTCTTCTTCAAAGGGTCAAAGTCGGTCTTCCGTCCGCCAATAGAATAGCCTTTATAGACTCTATCGACACATTTCTGAACCGCTACCGGGTCACTGATTCTTGCCTTTAACCACCAGCCTACGTCGTCGAACTTATAATCCACCCCCACCCCGGCCGCCTTTGGCTGGTGCATCTCGCGGATATTGGCGTACTCCCAATAACCCGGCAGGGCCTTGCGTATTGCGTCGAGGGTTACGACCTCGTTGTCCCAATCCAGTGTCGGGGTGGAAGCGTAGCCGGAGACAATGCACGTGCCGTCTTTTTGTTTCTCTACTTTTGTAAGTGGCAGATAAAGACTAAAACCTTCTTTTTCTTCCATTATCTCTTTCTCCTTGGACCCCGACCGGCAGAGTGTCCATAACCTCTGTGAGACCCGCTACGTCGTGAACCCCGTATGGGGCGGCTCGCCCTACGACTCGTACGACGAAGTGTCACTGATACCATCCCCGAAGTCGTCAACGAATGGATCATCTATTTTCTTTTCGGTAACATCTATCGCGTTATCCCCGGGAGTTGGGGGGGGAAGTGCCGGCTGATTCCACTGTGGGCGTTCTATAACGATAGGACCTCTATTCCAACTAACCCAGTGATTTAGGCAGCCATCCTGCCCAGAATATATCGGAATCATCCTCGAATGACCACTGTGCCAGGGACTGTATACGTCTTCAAGACTATTCGACACGATGTATCTCCGTGAGTTTATCGGTGAGCTTTCGGACGATGAACCTGCGACCGAGGCGTTTTCCCCAGCGGCTGACCCACTTACTTGCATCCTTTGATTCAAAATCGACAACAAACATCTTCCTGACTGGGAGCTTTTTCAGAAAATCATTTTGCCGTTTGAATTTATTTTTCTCCCGGGCATCTTTTATTGTTAAGGGAGAATCCTTAATCTCATAAGGAAAAAGATCTTTCACGTCAGAAGAATATTCACCAGGACTAATGTCGATTACCTTGATAGTAGAGCTATTAGACACCTGTGAGAAACTCCCGAATAGACTTCCTTTCCGGGGATGGTCTTTTTCCGAAGACCATGACTTGATCTATCCAGCCGTCCTGGGAGGGGGACATCTGAAAGCTCTCTATCACGTCTAGGAAGTACCCGCACTTGTAGGCCCATGAGGATAGGGCATTGGGGGTGTCCTTGTAGAATCGCCAGTAGTCGCCGGGATGCCCGTGATAGGGGCCATTGGATGGGACGGAAACATAGACAAACCCTGCCGGAGAGACTACTCTAGCCATCTCGGCAAAGGTGAGCCAGAACGCAGGGTCGTGCTCTAGACAGGAGGTGGAAACCACTAGGTCGAAAGCCTCACTCGGAATGAGGAGTTTTCCAGGCTCAGCTATCACTTTATCGACACCTGGCCCGGGGGAGATATCCATCCCTAGATACATCGAGCCCTGTGGCATACAGTCTCGCAGAGTTCCATTGACGTCCATACTTCCCACGTCCAGGATCTTCGGTCGTCCTATCACGTCACCGTAACAGCGAAAGAAGGCGTTCCCGGTTGTCATTGCTGTGTCATGCATAAAAATGGTCTTCAGTCATGTGGATCTCGGAAGGTGCGCCCATCGAGGCCAGCCGTACACTTACCAGTATAGTAATAATTACATTTCATATAGCATTCGCAGGCAATTCCCTCCACGTCTCTGGAGACCGCTGCACACCAGACAGTCTTAGCTACCGCTCCACCATTTGACCGCAACGGAGCCAGCACCGGTGCTGGCTTACCTGTACGAAAATCCCAGACGATCGATGGCATTAACTAAAACTCCACCTTTCTCATGCCACGTTCCTAGTTTCATCTTGGTCTAGTTTTAATTCTTTCACAAGGTCAATCACCCTTTCGACCTCTTTGTTCCAAACCCCCCACTGCGACTGTTTGAATATTCGGAAGTCCTTATACCAAGGCCAGCCAGTCTCCCCACCCCACCAGCGCCAGCAACGGACGTAGGGACCGAGCATAATGCAGGGAATACCGAGGGCGCCAGCAATGTGTACCACCGCAGAATCAACGGAAACGACAAGGTCAAGCCCGGCGATAACCCTCGCTGTATCGGCAAAGTCAGAGCACCGAGCCATAGCGTCATGGATAAAACTCTCCGCGCCGAGATTCAGGATGTCCTTCGCCGGGTCGTCTTTCTGGAGAGAGACTAATCTTACGCCTGGGATTTCAGCGAGAGGAAAAAACAAACTCAGCGGGACATATCGGCGACGAATGGCGAGGGCGAAGCTATGATATCCACTGGCCCAGCATAAGCCCACTCGAAATCCCGGGGGACCAAGATTGTCCTTATCCGGTGTTGCATGAAGATAAGGATTATCAAATATGTGCTTAGGTTTATATCCTAAAAGTCCCAGCGCGGTGAGCATAGGGACTTGGTAGTCTGCCCGCCATTCTCGCATCCTTTCTTCGTCGTCGTTCCATTCGAAGACGGGAACCCCTTGCCAGGGGACGTGATGGGTAAAGAGTTCCACCAGCGGACCTGGCACGGCGAGAGAAACATTTGCGCCACGTAGTAATAGCTCCGGAACTAGTCTCACTAGCATCACTCCGTCGCCGAACCCCTGCTCGTGCTGAAGAATAATTCTTTTACCCTCTAGGCTTTCCCCTTGCCACTGAGGAATGCCAAGTTCCCAAACCTTGGACTTATAGAGCCGATTTGTCCACCGGACTTCGTACTCCCGGCAACCCTCGACGATCTTCCCTATAGCGAGAATGGCCAGTGCCCGATCACTAAGGATCATGTTCTTTTGATCCTCAGAACTAGCTAGGATCAGTGCTTTTTCGTAAGACTTCACAGCCTCTTCATACTGTTCGAGATGATTTAGGACGAGACCGCGATTGTGAAGTACCGCAGGGAGGCGGGGATCAAAGGGAGGCATACTTCTAATGATCTTATCCGTCCCTTCTAAGACTTCCTCGAATTGTCCTAGACCATTTAGGGCGGCTGTGATATTCATCAACACGCCGTTGTTATCGAGGCCGGAGTTTAGAGCTCTTCGGGCTGTACTTAATGCCGCTGGAAGCAAATGACCCTGTATTAGAGCACTACTAAGATTATGCAATGCCCGACCATGATCGGGCTCCTTGAGAAGTGCCGCATCGAAATATAGTCTTGCAATGTCGACCCGCTTTTGAAGAAAGAACTGGGTACCGATATCAACCAGCTCGTCAGCCGATTTAGACTCGGTGATCTCTTCGGGCATTAAATGAAACCTTTACAGGGGAGAAAATTGCCATCGGGGAGCTGAGAATCTTCTTTCTTCCTCCCACAGCGTGTGCAGAAGTCGTGACTAGTCCCAGAAGCCGTAATCGTTTCCCACTGGTGCTCTTTGTTTTTAATATTCCCTGCCACGTCTTCGTCTAAGGATGACTTCACGGGAGAATACCCATAGATGGTTTCGGCTTCTCCCGCTTCTCTATTAGTCCGTCGAGGTCAGAGATAACCTGCTCCTTGACGGACTTGTCCATGCCATTAGGAGCGTCTGTCTCTGAAGTGTTAACCTCTTTCCCTTCCACTGACTTTCGAAGTTCACGATGAAAATCAGCGACTTCCTTGTCAAAGCCAGGCATTTAGATCACCGGGGCTACGAACTGATAGAACATAGAGAAGGTGTGCGTTCCGTTCGGAGCCGTGAGCGGGGAGACACAGCCAATGCTCGTTGTACTATCCGACCATCCGCCGGTCTCGATCGTGCCGTCGGCGGCCTCGGAGACAGTGGCATAGTCCTGAGCCACTGGATCGACAGGGACAGCGAGGAATGCAGTAGTGTCGAGGTGACGGAATGGAGAAGTTCCGCCGGCGAGGGCAGTGACGATTGGGGTAGAGATGTGAATACAGCCGCGGGAGAGCGGGTAGGTTCCGATAGAACTCGCGGCGAGGGCAAGGGCCAGGTTTTCGGTATAGGTCTGCCCGTCGTTGGCGACGTAGGTAATTGCCATATTCCCTGCACTGATCGGGGCGGTTCCGGTTCCCCAGACGACGTTTACCTGTCGCATTACGTCCGGCTGATTAGAGATAGAAAGTGTCCCGTTGGATAGGGCACCAGAGGCAATAATACGACCACTAGTTGCCGCTAGTGGTCCCACCGGCGTGGTGTAAAATGCTGACCGGTTACTCAGGAGTGAAGCCCCTTTCCCTAACAGGGGAATGACATCCCTGGTATCGACGGTTGCGGTTCCGTCGCTCCCGACCTGGTAGGTTCCATACTGACCCTGAATTACTCCACCCGTGAAGGCGATACGTGCTGTTGGCATGGTATTGTTCTCCTAGCGAAAAAGACTGTTCTTACGAGGCGCTTAGTTCTAACCAGCGGGGACCAGAAGAACTAGAGAATGTTTTCTTTTTCTTCTTCTTTCTCTTTTGCCCTTGATCGTACCACAGGTGGCCGGTAGAGGAGGAAATGGTATCAGATTTGGAAATCGTGTCCGATTTCACGCCCCGGCGGTAAACGACTTGTCCGACGCCCTGTTCGGAAATGGGCTTCTTAGGATCACAAGAAGAGAGCCAAGTTTTGAGGTCGTGGAGAGAGAGCCTTGTCACGGTGCCACAGCGGAGGGGACCCTTACCATCGCTGTTAGCCTTGAAGTAATCCTTAAGGACTCGATGAAGAGAGAGATAACATAGGGCAATTTTGTGTTCGTCGAATCCCTGATCGAGCCCTTCGTGAGAGACTTTGTCCTGATCTATAACGAATGCCACCGGGGAAGATTTCTTTTTCCCTAGAAAGACGTCCATCTGTTCGCCGTCAGCGCCAAGGGTGCCCCGGATATAGCCGTAGGGCACGGGCATCTTGCCGGACCAGCCCCGGCCGAACTCGTCCTTCGTGGAACGAACTGACCCTTTCGGGTTCTCTATCGAGATGTCTAGTCCATGTAGTCGTATATGGTCTTTCTTGAAATTTCCCGCCTTCTTCTGTTCTTGACTAGCTTTGTCCTGAGAGACCTTGAGGAGCTTCTGTCCGGGCTGTGGTAGTGGACTCGCCCCGTGGGGTTTCGCCGGGCCACGGATAGGTGAAGAGGACGAAGAGGTAGAAGGGTCTTTACTTTTCTCTGGTCCTTGACCTTGATTACCTGGCGCTGGTGCCCCGGGAAGGAGTGCTTTCCCTTCGACGACATCTTCGTATTTTACCGCTCCTGATCCAAAGACAAAGAAGTGCCCATCACCACCCTCAATTGGTTCCCGGCCAAGCTCGTCCCGGATTTCATTCACCGATCCTATCGCGTTATGAAACTGTATCTGATGAATCTGGGCCTGCTTTAGAAGGTCTACCTCGGGCCGTGGGAGAAAGACGAACTCTATGTCATCGTAGCCAAGCTTTTCTTGTATTATCGTATCCATAATGTCGTCTTTCCACCACGACATTAAGGGATACAAACCTTCTTCTTGTGCGGTCTGCTGCGCCGTCTGGGCCGTCGCCCGATTCATCTGCCGGACGAAAGGAGTAGGTGGAATGGAAAAAGCGAAACAGACGAGCCTGGCTAGGAGTTCGTCCCGCTGGGACCATAGCGACTCTCCAGAAGCGTTCTTGATGTCGAATGGCTTCATTCCGCCGGGGACGAAGCGAACCTTGGACTTAAGGGAGAGCTGCCCCGAGAGCAAGGCGTCGAAATGAGCCTGGAACATGGCGATCTGCTTCGGCGTCCAGGCATCAGGGACGGTGATAATCAATTCTGGCATAGAGCCACTACGCCAGAACTCTAACTGATAGAAGGTTTTGCGTATACCTTCCATCGCTTCGACCATGATCTGCTCGACGGGGGAATAGCCAAACATTGGCGCTTCCGGCCGGGGCCGCATCATGGCGTAAATGAGTTCGTCTTCCGACATGTTTATCATCGGAAGGCCGTATATAATCTGTTGAAAGGCTGGCTGCCGATGAAGGTAGACTATTCCAGATTCATCGGTACGATACTCTGTTGATGGTCGTTTTCCGGCATCGTCGATAAGTGGGAATATTGTCGCCCCGTCGAGAACCTCTACGTGCTGGAGTTTCCCGGTCCGGTCTCTGTCCATGTAGATATAGGGTGAATCTATATCAAAGAGGTCGAACATAAGTTTTCTCGACCACTGACCGTAGGTGAGTTTTCCATCTGGTCGGCGGAAGAACTGACGAACACTGTCCACGACCTTAGAACTGGCCCTGGGTTTATCCCGACGCTGGATGGTCCAAGGAAGACGAAGAAGCTGGTCCTGGCGAGTGGTCTCGACTGTGGAAAGAAGGCCCCACGAGGCACGCATTCCACGGAGCTTTTGCATAAGCTCCATCCGGGGCTGAATGTAGTTAAGGTTATACCCGACGGGATAAGACCATTCACGAGGTCTGTTATAGTACGGCGGTCCGAATGGCCAGACGGGTTCCATAGGAGAGTACCAGATACTCGCCATGTCCACGTCGTCGATCCAAGGAGGAGGTTGAGAAGTTCGCTGATCTCGGTACTGACTAGGCTGGGAGCCTTCCTGGCCAGATCCCATCCGGTACTGTTGTCCGAACCAAGGGTCCTTGTCGGGGGGATTAGAGCCATTGTATCCGGCTCCGATCATACCTGACCGGCGAGAACTAGGTCCTGTCGGAGCCTGACTGTAGGTATTCAGGTGTCCCATCATCCCTGTGCCGGGGGCAGAGATTCGACCTTGCTGTTTCTCGACTCTCCATTCCTCATGGGACATTCTCTGCCCAAAAGGATCTTGCCGATCCTGGTGGTCACGAAGAAGTGCCAGGAGGTCCAAGAACTAGAATCCTATCTGAGGCGCGGTTGCCACGCCGAGCATTCCACCCATACCGGCCCCGGCCATAGCTCCTAGTCCACAACCGACGGCGGCGATCGGTCCGGTCCAGATTGTCATCGCTGCCCCTACAGCGCAACCCATCACCGCCCCGCCGGTAACGCCCTCTGCTCCACGAGTAACGGGATCTACCGTACCCGCACAGGAAGAGAGAATAAAAAGGGATAGTACTATTCCTAAATGCTTAGTCATAAGCGATTTGACCCTTTCGTTAGGGAACATGTACGGTTCCCCAGACTGTCCCATCAGGTTTGACTAGTGTGAAGTTCCCGCCTGGCGGAAGTGGTGAGAGATTGATCGCGGCACCTTTAGTGTCGCCGAATGAAAACATCGAGCTAGGCGGGGCAAGCATCGTGAACTCTTCAACTCCGGAAGCCGATAGAAAACGCACCTCGTAGCTACCACTGACACTAGGCATAGCGAGTGTCACAGTACCAGTACTAACTCCCACAGTGGGGCGTACTGTCCTGCTATTATTAGCCAGGTAGCGCCAGTCGAGATACATACTATTATCGGCGTTTATCCCGAATAGTCCTACCCAATCCCTTACCCCACCGGGACCACCGGTGACCGTAACAGTAAACTGGATTTGTGATATGCCTACAGCTACGGTCACCGGAATTATTTCCCAAGGAGAGGTTTTTATGGTCCAGGTACGTCTGTCGCGGCGGCGGGGTTGAAGTCTCCCGTTTCTGCTAATGGCGCTGCAACGACGTGGACGATCATATTGGGAACCACCGCCGGGCCGACATCGGGTAGAACAGAGGTGCCGGTGTAGCTGATGTTCGCATCGCCAAGAGATACGCCCTGGGCAACCCAGGTGACATGATCGGGGGCAAGGGAAATCGTAGCAACGGCGGCGTTGTCAGTGGCAACGGCCCCATCGAGGGGTGGTGTTACTTCATCGAAGGTCAGTACTCCAGTCTTTCCGCGGCCAACGACTACAGTTAGTTCACTCATACAGGTACACTCCTCTGAGGATTAAAGTCACCCCTTTCGGGTTGACCTCCGGTAAACACAGCCGCACCGGCATTTAGATCGGCGATCTCTCGGCCTAGCTGTGCTAAAAGTTCTGGACTTATTGTAAAGACCTCAGGATTAGGGTAGCCCTCATTAGCGAGAGCGAGGAGGTCTTCATTGAGTTGTGCTATATCGTTCAGACACGTCTGAACTAGGTCTCGCCGATGACGTATTATTCCTTCGGCCACCCTTAGAGCCGCCGCGAGATCCTGGTCAATGACGGCAATGCTAAGGTGGTCTACGTCGAGGATCTCGGGATCAAGTGCCGCGATAGCAGCGGTGAGTTCGGCCTTCAGAGCCGAAAGGGAGTCAGTTGCCATAGAAGGACTCCGAGGTCATTGTTGAGACAAGGACCAGAAATTGAAGTTGGCACTGAGCGCACCAGAATTCGTCAGGTACAGGGCCGTGACGTTTCCCGCAAATGGTTCTGGGTAGGATTCGTCAGTGTCCCAAGTCAAAGGTTTCCCGGCGACGAGAGAAATTGTCTCCTGCGGAGCACTGGAGCTATTGGTCTTGACGGTCAAGGATTCGTCGGAGATCATGCACATGGAACGAAGTGCTGAAAGAGTGATATTAAAAGAGGAGAGAAAATTCGTAGTGTGCGGGGGAACGACAGTGCTGAGATTATTCTGGTCGTCGGCGGTGTAAGTGAAGGTGGAAGTGCTTACCTGTTGACCGTCAACGAAATAGGAGACAATTTTGGCTGCTGTGTGAGACATTAGAGCATTCTCACCATTTGAGTTTGGGAGTCCCTTGTCGCTGTCCCAACTACACAGTTCATATGCCAGACGAACTGCCCGTCGGAAATACGAGAAGAATCGGTCACCTCCTGCCCACAACGACGACAGAGCTTGGCATCCGGTTCAGAGAGCCCGGCGAGGGTGTCTTGATAGAGCTGTGTGAGCTCATTGTCAAGAGAAAGACTCTGATCCTCTCGGCGGGGGAACGGAGAGGGATGGGAAATCCCATCGAAATCGCTTTCGATTTCGACCCTGGTTTTCTCTTTCGCCTTCTCTGTCTCGTCTCTTATCCAGGCGGTAATGTTAGCACCGGGCTGAGACTCTGACCAGGACTGTCGGGCTAGGGCGAGGGCACATACACAGTCGTCGGGGTGACCTTCGGGGGCAGAGTAGAGAGTCCGACCAGCTGGGGTGGTGTGGTACTCGAAAGAGTCGAGTTCCTGACGGATAGGCCCGTCAGGAAAATGAATCTCGTGAGACTGAATACTTACCGCTAATCCTTCCATTAGTTTCTGTTTCGAAATCGTCGAGAAAATGTAGCCGGTAAAGTTACCATGTTCGACCTGGAGTTCTTCGAGGACCGGGTCCCCAACACCTGTACTGTCAACGAGCGCGGGAGTATCTTCTCCAACGATGGAGTGAATTCGTCTAATTGAATCTCGCCAAGGGACACCCCGCCAACGATGAAATCCTGAGACGGCGCCGGACTGGTCGAGCCCCACGAGAACGAGATAGTCTTCTTTCTTTGCAAGGTCAATTCCCCAAGACACAACAGGAAGGGCGGACAATTTCTTTACGACACACTGTCTTATGTGCTCATTTCCAAATGGGTTCGCGGTGTCGTCAGAGGCCACGGCCTCGTAGAGTTCCCGGAATACCATCTCCGGCATAGTTCGCCGGGCATCTTCGATATCGGCAGGGTCTAAGACTCCCGCGTCTATGGCGTCTTGATAGGTAATCTTGGCATAGTGCCAGCCGGGAAGTTCCCCGCGTTCCGCAAGTCTTGCGAGATTATAGAAGAAATTCTTTCTACCTTTAACGTTGCCGATAAGGCGAGCATTGCCACGAGTAGCAGACAGAGTTGACCTAATAGCCGGCCAAGTCTCAGGCTTTGACCGGGAGGCTTCGTCCAAGACCACATCATATACGTCTTCACCAAAGAGACTATCCGGATTGTCGGCGCTCTTTATCCAAATAGTTCCCCCGGAGATTAACTCGATCCGGGGGAAAGGAGACGCGTAGGCCGTGAACGAGCCCGGGGTGAGAAAGTTCTTTATCCGCCGGTAGGCAATGTCTGCCTGGGGATAGACTGGAGCTACCCACCAGGCGTTCTGACCGGGACGGTATTGGAAGGCTTTCTCTACGATCCAGGCAATGCAGCCGACGGTTTTGCCAGATTTCGTCGAAGCTTCTACAGCGGCAAATCTTTCTTTGCAGAAGATCGCTGCTTCCTGTTTTGGATACAGGACCGGCCGGGTGAAGGTAGAGAAAGTGGAGATAGGAAGGGCTTTCCTAAAAGTTTAGGGCCAGGAGAGAAAGGAGGAGGAGATGGCCCCTACTACCTTCCGCTTCTGGCCCTAGTCTTGACGAAGGAGACGAGAGATGACAAAGTGCTAAAGAGCCGGGGGACCGGCATACTCGGGGTACACGGTCCCGAGCATAGCAAAGATCATGGGGCAACCGTCCGGGCTTTGTCAAGATATTTCTGATGGGCCGTTATATCAAAAACTAACTGAATCAAGTCTTCGTCATTATACATCCCTTTTGCCATATTAACTTGATGTGTGACAAAACGTACATTTCCTTTAACGTATCCCAATAACGGAATTATGCGATCAAGTGACATCGCGTTTTTATCAGGGAAGCCGTTCTCCGGTTTACCTAAAGTCATCTCTCGCCCTGATAGAGCACATTTTCCGCGCTGACTCTCATAAATTGAGTACAGATAGTTCTCTGTAATATCGAACTGGATAACTCCTTCATAGTTGTTTACATTAGCTGCTTTGTACTTCGACTTTTCTGTGCGTTGTCTTGCTGATAAAAAGAGAGCTTTTATATGGTAAAAAATGGTACCTCTACGATCAGAGATCGGTTTTACTTCTCTCACTATTGATGTGAAACAAGTGACACAGTAGCGGCTAGTGTGACCTTTACGAGAAACGGGGAAATCTTCGATCGACCTTCTTAAATTGCATTTCTTACAGAACTTCGTCCCGTTGACAAATATACCTTCTGTGTATATAGACATTAGAGTTTGTCCCTAATGTACTTTGCTTCAGACATCTCGATTTTGGTTGAGATAATAGATAAACCTTTCCCATGGTTATACTTTACTATCCGGCGGTCCGAATTAAGTATTTCGGCGATGCGGGACCAAGAATAGATGTAATTATTTCTAATAGGAGAAACGAGAGATCTCATTTGCACAATTCTTCTAATCTTCGCTATGGAAATTAGAAGAACTAACATAGATATTCTATCTGTCAATGATAATTCGGTAGGAGAAGGAGTGGCAGCTCTATAATTTTCCGGAGTATAACCAAAGGCTGTATTAGGATCATCTGGGTAGTCAGGCCAGAAAGAACGATAAGAAGAGGGCCATACCCCGTGGACCTGTATAGTGAGCATCCTTCCCCCGGCCCATTCCAGCCAGGACTGGATCTCTAAAGGGGAAGGACTAGCTGATGCGATAGGCTTCAAACTCATCCTGTGTAATCCTTCTCCATTTTCCGTGGTCTTTTATTCGATAAGAATTGCATCCAGGACAATATTCCATGAGATAAAACGCATCAGGTGGAACATATCTATTGTGCATGAATTTCCATCTATGGAAACCAAGTCTACACCAGAATGACATTTCTCTTATCCGATTAATTATGCGTCGCCGTGACTTTCCATACGGTTTGGGTTGTACCGAAGACTAGTGAGCCGGGGGCACTGAGAGAGTTGCCGATACGTCCGAGATACTTCCCCGTCACAGTGGATTTTATGGTAAATCCTGCGTTTGGATACACCCCAGCCGGGGTGAGGGCCAGTGCATCCGGGGTAGCTGATATTATAGCCAATCCACTACCGTTGTCCTTTAAACCGGCCCCGGTACAAGATCCACCGATTAAGTGCGAGTTATTGTCCCAAGTCCAACTTTGGCCAATGTTTCCCAGGGTAGTATATGTTCCAACTACTGCACCCTCGCCGCATCCGTTAAATCCATCGTCGGGAGACAGTCCGCCATTGGAAAAGACGAATACATTACTAAAGGCATTACTAGCACTACAGGTCACCGGTGTCAGAGTAACCGGGACGGTGCTACGGGTTACCGGGGGAAAATCGGGGGCTGTCCATGTCCATGTGTTGCCATCGCTGTCCGTTAGTGTTCCTGACTGCGCCGGTACGTCAGCTGATGAATAGCTTAGGGTGAAAGAGTACGTTGGACAGGCGGCGTGCGATGGTGGAGATATGAGGGCAAAAGCAACAGTGAGTGCCGACTTGTACTTTCGTGTCATCTTGGAAGTCCTCACGAAATTGGTCCAAAACCGGGCCAGAGATAGACGGGATGGTGAGACGTGATGGCTGTGTGGATAGAGTCGTTGAAGAAGAGATCATTTAGGACGTTAGAGGTAATGTTTTTACAAATCACTAGTGGAAAAATCTTATATCTCTCTAGAACCGTCGCGGACTTTACCATAGGACAATAGATTGACTTTAGCTTCGCTAATGCCATCGGGGTATAGGTGAGTTTTACTTCAATAACGATGATCCGGGAGAGAGATAATTCATAAACAAGAATATCAGGGCAATATACTCTGCCATAATACTCAAACCAAGGATTGTGCTCAAGGTGAATTCCACGAGACCTAAGTGCTCGTACCACCTTTCTCTCATAACGAAGACCCTGCTTCTGTAAGTTCGTGGTCGGTGTAGGAAGGATTCTCGGGGGGATTCTTTTTGATACGATATTTGGGATTAGTTGTTTTTCTTCTATACTCTCTTGACCGGTCTCGCATGTAAGCACGGTATGCCTCCACGGATTCAGTGGAACGATCGCCGTATCTATAGAGTGTGATGGGTTTTTTAGTCTTCTTCATTTTCTATTTCTTCGGAAGGAGAGATAGTGAGGATAGAGAGAGTTTCTGGAAGAGCTTCTTTCTCTTCTTCCCTTGGCTTTAGAGTGGTGCCAAAGTTTAAGGTAATGCTTTGCGGCGGAATCGGGGCATTGACCATTGCCTTTGGCGGGGCTACGGTACGGTCGGCAGCGACCGTGACAATGTTACGAAGTTCGGCAGTGGAGATCCGGTCACTGATTATTGGATCTTCAAGACGATCATTAATCAGATCTAGCGCCTGCTCCCCGGCGGAGCGTAGCTTCTCCTGAAACCTTTGCTCGTCGCCAAGGCTTTTTTCGTGGATCTGGTCGGAATAGTAATGTACTAGTTCCTTAAAGCTCGGATCTTGCTTGAGCTGATAGATCCTGGCCGGGGTGTAGCCCAGGGCGTGAGCAATGAAATGGTTCTCCTTCCCCTCGGCGACCATCATCGCGGTACGTCTGTGCCGAGAACTAATGGTCTTCACTTGTGGCGGAGAGTTGTCGGGGAGATTCGAGAGCTCAAGGAGATCCTCCTCGGTGAGCTCCCGCTCGACCTCGATGGAAAGGGTACTTATTGCACCGCGTTTTGGTAATAAGATCATAACCCTCTCTCCAGAAATCCGTCTCGTACCTTATATCCACGCGCCATTGCCTCCCGTCGCTGGTTCTCAGAATACCAGTTGGCGGGGTAGGGATAACCTCCATGCCAGCGCTTCCACATTCTATATCGTCTTAGCCAGGAGATCAACCATTTAGTCATAAAACCTCCCCTCTACGCTGCCCTGGGAAAGGACTTCTTTCGGGGAAACCGGGGGTATACTACTTCTCCCATCTTCACCTTCTCTATCTTACAGACCCGCTCTTTGGGACAGAGTTTTAGTAACGCTCTTATCCTATCCCGTCTTGGATCTCTCTTGTACTCTAGTTCTTTTTCCATCGTTCTCTTCCTTTCTTTTTCTTTCCGGCCCATCAAAAACCCTGTCAATTTTCCCCAAGTTGCCTGGCCCCGAAGTAGAGCCGCAATTTTTGATTGAGGCTCCAAGCCGGTAGGGGGATAGGGAAAAAGGGAGGGAAAATCCCTCCCCTAGTCGGCGCAGTCGCAGATGTCACAGATATACACTGTCGGAGCAATTTCCCGTAGAAAGACCAAGGGGATTTCTCCCCTTGCCCTTTCAAAAAGTATTACAGCGCGGCGGCGGCCGACTGAGGACCGTTGGCAGTTTTCGCGGCCTTTTCGCCCGGCTTTTTCATGTCCTTTTTGTTATCCGGCCGCTGTTCCAGGATGTATTCGCCGATCTCGTTGGCGATTGCGTCAACCCAGCGCGAACCGGCAAGTGGGAAATTGGTAACGATTTCACCACCTTGCCCGTCAGGGATGGTCGCGGGGATGACCTGATCGAGAGAGTAGTTGAGAATACGTGTTACGGCCGAGAAACGCTTTTCGGCACTACTCCAAGCCGACGTGTCGAGGGTTTTCCCTTCCCGCTTAGGAAGTTCAACGTAGCGGCGCAGGTAATTGTCAACCGCGTCTTCAAGAAGCGTAGGTTGAAACACGGTCTCGGTAACGGCAAGAGCGGCCTTCGAGGCGACGCCCTCCAGGGTTTCGTCATCCCAGGCGCCAGACCCTTTGCGCGCTTGTGCGAGGGCGAGAGCGTTCTGTGCCATACGCATATCAAGCGCCGAGCGATCGAACGCAACGGGCACATGTGGCCACTGTCCGCACCCGAACGTAACGGCACTATCCGCGAGTTCGAAAGCGTCACGCACCTTTGGCGCCGTCTCGTCAATCGTCGAAAACGCCGCGAAGTCAACAACAACCGTGGGCTCACTCGCCCCGTTGCTGCTCTCAAGGTTCTCTAACGTCTTTCCCTTTGCCATAGTCTCGTTCTCCGATAGAAAACAAACCAGTGTCGGAATGACACTGGCCTAGTCAAAGTATTAGGCTCTACTTTTCGCATCGGGAATGAGCTCGCACCCATTCGCGGCGGTCTCGTTCCAAACACCCAGTCTATTCCTTAGACCTCGCGGGATATTCCGCGGTGGAGGGGATGGCAATCGGACAAGGAATAGATGGTGATGAAAAAGGGAAATGTAAGCCCTAAAGCCGAATTTAGTTCAAAAAACTTGAAAGGCAAAAGCCGTTGAAAACAGAAGAGAGAGTCGTTTGTTCACCCTTTGGTTCGCCCTTCACAAGGTCCTTCATAAAGGGTTAACATTCGATCGTATGTTAAAGCTAATCCAAAAAGAAAAGATAAAGTTAAAAAAATTAAAAGTTCTAAAAAAAACTCTATTTAAAAAAAATTTTATACATTTCAAACAAAGAAAAAAAAGAGAATAGAAAAAAAAATATATATATAATTATTTTTTTACTAAAGAGAGAAAGAATAACAAATTTTTTAATTAGAGTTTTTTTATAAGGCCCACGAGACTTTAGGATTGACTTTAACCTCCGATCGAACATAAAATGCCTCTCAAGGACCTTCACACCCCCCGAACGTTCGCCCAACTCCAGGGAGCTCACCGGAATGACAAAGTATTTCCCCGGCCACAAGTTCGGACAGCTAACCCTAATAGAAATAGACCGCGCGCGCTATAGAGCGACGGTAGAATGTGAGTGCGGAATAAGGAAGGAATTTCAAATGAGTAACCTAATAGCGGGTAGGACTACAAACTGCGGCTGTGATAGAGAGAACAACGGAGAAGAGTGGATGAGAGACAAGAAGGAAAAGAATAGATTAGAAAAGGAAAAGGACAAAGAAAAAGACAAAGGACAATTGCAATCACCGAAACCTTTAGACTTAAAGATCTGGGGAGGATAGAGAGTCATCATGCCAATCACCGCAGAGCAAGTAATCACAATCATTAACTACGCCATAGAGTGTAGTAACAATGCGAAAGAAATGAAAAAGACCCTAAAGCAAATAGAAAAAGACGCGAAGGAGATGCTCTATGAAAAAGACATAGAACGTCTTCTCGACCGGGTGGCTATAATCCGGACCGCAGCCGAGGACGCCTATAGGTTTGAAATAGACCAAGATTCATTAGAGAACCTCTTCTCCGAACGACAGAGGTTTCTCGACAATGCCAAGAAGAATAAGAGTGCAAAGAACAGGATGAGAATACTACGAGCGGGGTACAGGCAGAGAAAGATAGTGAAGAGAGAACGAAAAACAGAGGACGGGATAGTGATAGAAGAAACATACGAAGAAGAAAGCGGCGATGACGAAGAAAGGGATGACGATTACGCCCCACTTACCGCACAAGAAATAAATCAAAGACTAAGTGACACAAACGCATCCGTCAGCGGAGACGAAGTCCTCGACCATGAGAGCTGGCTACCAAAGACAAAGGAGGAATAGAAAATGGAAAACACCCGTGATCAACACACATGGATAAGTCCCTATATAATCCCCGGCGAAAATACCTGCACCTGCGGCTACAAGGGGTTCACTACAACTCAAGGCCACTGTCCAAGACGAGGAAGAGAAATCATGACAAAGCAGCATGTGTTTCCCCTATTCGCAACACACAAGCCGCCGACACATGTAATGTTAAGGAAAAGTTCTAACGAAATAATTTCCATCTGGGTATCGTATGACGGTATAGGCTATGCTTTTATAGGGCAATCAGACATCCTTCTCTCAGAAGTCTATAACGATCCGTGTAACGAATAGGAGGGAAATCCATGACTGAAAAAGAAAACAAAACCATCCAGTGTCTTCTTGAGAATCAAATGGTAATAATGGAAACACTAGTCACACTCTTGAACCGGACCCGGCCAAGAATGACAATGAGTAATCCAAAGTTTCTATTAGAAAGAGTTAGCGTTACTAGTAAACTTGTAAAAGGAGTCCAACCCTAGGTTATCGAGGGCAACCTATGCGTGTGCGACAAAATGTCGCACCTCGATCCCATTGACGAGTTCCCTTGCTTTATGGTATTCTCTCTATAACTAGAAAATCCTCTAAAAAATCCTCCAGAAAAAAGGACCAATTCCATGCCCAGAGCGACTGCTCAAAAGTACCAGTACCAAGTAGACGATTGTAAAACCTGGCGGCGCGCGTACGGTTGTAACACACTGAACCAAGCAATCGTACGTGCACAAGAATACGGTGAATTTGTCATATGGGATTTAACGACAGTTCCAAAGAAAATCATCAAGGCGTATGTTTCCGACGATGTGTATCCATCCTGTCCTGGCGGACTTCCTGAGGAGTGTAAATTATGACCCGGGCGACTGCCCAGATAGTAATCCTCCTAGACCCAGAAACGAACGAGTTCCGTGCTGAGATGGGATCTCCGAACGGGAGTAGACGTAAGATAGAACTCCCACAAGACACTTATCTCTGGGGTGACACTATTGGTATAGAGCTTCTCGAGCTCAATTCCTGGCTGAGAGATCAGGAAGAGAGAAAAGTCGAGCAGGAAAGAGAGAACGCGAAACTACTCGTTCAGCTCAAAGTCCGTGAACACATGGCCTTACACAGACGGGTTCATCATACAAGTGCAAATACACGTGGACAGGGAATAGAGTTTGCTGACGAAAAATTCGGAAGCAAACGAGACCCAAACTCTCTAGTCATAAGCGTCGAGAAGATCCTCTAAGAAAGGAAATAGGTGTCTCCCATGTCTTGGATCGTAGTACGATATCCGTGTTTGCCTGAAGACGAGGGTAGAACACACTTACTAACCTCAGTCGCAACCAAAGACGAAGCAGAGGAATACATAAGGGGCTACACCGCCGATGGCTACTTCAGTAGAGGAAACTTAGGGATAATAGAAACTCCAGAAAAGGAATAGAAGTGAAACGGAGACCTAAGCGAAACGGAGACCTTTCTCTTGCGCACCCTCTTCTACTTCCTAGCCTCAATCTGGCTACTGATCCTCATCCTCAACGCACTGAGAAGGAAATAGAGAATGACCAGAAGCGTACACGACACAGTGTTACCTCGCGTTGCCATCATAATAGATAAAAAAGGTGACTGGTCTGTCAAGACCGACACAATGATCGAAATCTTCTGCGTCGATGAAAACGCGCCCGACGACCGGGTGTACAAAATGGACGCGAGACGCTACACCACATCACCAAAGCGACTTTCAAAACTGTTAGAGGGAAATCCCCAACTCTCTTAGGCCGAAGGCCAGTATACCTGACTAATCAAGTATCAAGTACAAAGTATCAAGTACCCCCTAAGGAGATCTCTCCAATGTCCAAGATCATCCCAATAAGGCGTAAAACTCCTTTCGGCCCTAAGCTCTACTTCGACCTAGAAGCCACAAGGGAGACCTGGAAAGTAAACCAAGACATCCTCTATGAAGAAGACGAAAAGGTGTATATAAATGGCACTATCGCGAGTGCTAATAGCACGACAGTGCTACGCCTGGAACTTCGCAAGATCAGTTCCTCTTTCTAGGAGACCTCTCCATGACAGATTACCGTTACGAATACGGAAAGCGCTGGAACGCAAAACTCCCGAGGAACAGTATAAAATTCCTCGTACACCGAATACACTGTGACACACCAGACGTGAAAGTTCAGGAAGACATTCGACTACGCTGTGTCACAAGTAACATCTCAACCAACATGCATAAAGCCTGTATGAAGTATGCCCTCTGTGTCCATAACGAACAGAGAAATCTTTACCATGACATACTGCGGGGGAGGATCTAACAGTGAACAAGATCCTCCTAATCATCAAGGCCGAAACCTTTCACCAAGCAAAACAGTCCGCAAGACAACGGGGCATCCATATCTCCGATCTCTGTGCTAGTAGCACAAAGGAATTTCGCGCCAGAACCGATAAGAAAAACCTCCTTTCTACCCAGCGTTGGTTCCTAGAGCCTTGGAAAATCCAAAAGGGCTTCGGCTTTCCTATCGGAACCCTTCTATTCTTCAAACCGGAAGAATAGAGAAAAAAGGAAACCTTTTCCCCATCTTCGGAGACCTCTCTAAATGACCGACCTCCTTTCTCTCGAAAACCGCATCGGCGGGATACCCTGGCAAGGAAAACACCCAAATCATTTCATCGAAAACGCAAACAGCCTTGACCTATGTCAATGGCTCAACCTCAAAGGTATGCCACAAGAGAAAATAAATCAACTCCGCCACGAACAATTAGAAAAGTGCTATTGCATTAAGAACTACTTCGACGTAATACTAGGAAATCGGCCAAAGAATCTCGCCAAAGGGCGAAGGTCTCAGAACGCCCTAGATGTCGAAAATATCCTAAACGACCCCGACGAAATGAGAAACCTCTTCGAAAGGGCTTCGGCTTTCGAGAAGGCTTCGGCTATTCCTAAAGTAAATCTCCCTAATCCATTTCCCACCGTCCCATTAAACTTTCGCCCAAAAGATCCGGTGGAAGAATTATTACGCACAGTCGATGCAACGATAGAGAAAAAACTCATTTTCTTTAGAGAGGAAATCAGAATCCAAACCACTGACGCAGTACAGCAAGTCGTTACCCAATTAAGACCCGACATCATCAAGAATATCAAATCATCATTAGAAAACGAAACAATAGAATTTAAAATCAGTGAAGGGGTGGAGAAAAAAATCATCTCCCTAGTCCAAAAGACCGCCGACGAGATAGTGTTTCAAGCTCTGCGAAGCAATCCCCGCTCGACAGGGCGTACCGGAAAACAGAGCCCCGCCACGGCGGAACAGAAAGAAGAACTAGAGCCGGAGCTAGACTTTGGAATAGATTTAGATAGAGAGGCTACTCACTCTCCATTCGTACCCGTCATTGATCACAAATTCTACTTCGATCCCTTTGCCAGTAGGGTAGTCAGAAAGGCCCTCACAACTGATCGACACGTCTACCTCCACGGCCCGGCCGGGTGTGGGAAAACCATGCTCGTCGAACAGGTCTGTGCCCTGCTAAGCCACGGCCTATTCCGGATCAATCCCCACGACGGGATAACGAGAGAATTCTTCCTCGGTGGAATAAAACTAAAGAACGGGGAGACCTATTTTCAAGACGGGGCACTACCCACGGCAATGCGAAACGGGCTCGCCCTTCTAGTCGATGAGTTCTCTTTTCTTCCACCGAACCTGGCCGCCATTCTCCACCCAGTCCTAGAACGCAATGGGAAGCTTTTTATCCCAGAGACAGGAGAAATCCTTCGTGCCTCTCCTGGTTTTTGCGTCCTCGCTACCGACAACACCGGCGGGAAAGGTGACAGCACTGGCCAGTTCACGGGGACAGAGGTACAAAACACCGCCACACTAGATAGATTCGACTATAGTGTGATAATGGACTATTTACCTCGGACCAAAGAAGAAGAAATGCTCCTAGACAGGTTCAATGACTACATCGAGGTAGATGGTCCAGAGATAGAACTTGATAAAATTCTCTCCCTCGCCGAAGAAGTCCGCAAAGCCTTCTCAAGAGGCGAACTCGCCATAACACTTTCCACAAGAAAGCTCATCTCCTTCTTCGAACAAAGACAGCAAGGCTTCTCACTCACAGAGGCCCTTTCTCTTTGCCTCCTCTCCTGGCTCGATGACGACGATAGAGAACTCGTAAAGACCTTCCTCGATAGACTAGACATCACGTTAGAGGAGGAATAGAATGAAACTTCATCCATCGTTTCAAGGACTCAAGTGGTATTGTCCAATAAACTGGTTCGCCGCCCTCATAGAGTTTCTCCTCTGGAAACTAATGTGGTGGGGGATGGCCTGGAACCCCGACATGAAAGAGAAAGAGGATTATCCCCTGTGAAACTTCACAGCTTTCAAGAACTAGTCACCCGCGTTATCCACCTCTCCACCCGCGATGGCCATCACCTCTCCATCCGTTTCGGCGGCAATGAAGGCTATACCACCGAATCCCTCGTCCAACTCCCCGCCCTACCCGCCGGGACCTTCCTAACCCCATCTCAATTCTCTATCTTCTTCGGCTATGCCCTCCACGAGGGGCCGGGACACCAGACCCACACCGATCTCCCACTCTACCTGAAAACAATAAAACAGAAACACGATTCAGTATTCTCCTACGTCTTAAACGTCCTCGAAGACATAAGGATAGAAAACCTCGACATAAGGAAATACCCCGGCGACAAGAAGTATCTCAACGCTCTCGCGCAATATCTCGACGATAGAATACCCATCGAGAAATGTCAAAACCCTGACATAATGGGCCTCCTTTACAAAGAAGCCTATAAGAAGTACCGCAACATCGACACGAAGAGACTTCAGGGAGAATTAGAAACTCTCCACCCAGAAATTGCCATCGAGATGGCAAATCTCCCTCTCTGCCAATCCACGGCGGACTGTATCGTTCTCGCCGAGAAGATAACAGCCCTATTCCAGGAGCAAAGCGATGCAAACGAAGAGGATAACAAGGAACGAGACCCCGGGAATGGAGATACTAGTTCTAGTTCTAATCCTAGTGAATTTCCCCTAGACGAAACCAACCTATCACCCGGCGATAATCCGGAACACTCCGATAGCATTGGGAATTTTCCATTTCCCTCGCCGGGCGAAGATCCAAGTGAAACTCCATCTCCATCAAGCCTCTCTTCTTCCGCCCAAGAATGGAACACTCTAACCGAAGTCAAAAACCTATTAAACTCCCTCATCGAAGCCATATCGTCTTATAATTCTTTTCATGATCCTCTTCCTCATCAATCCCCCCCACACACCGGTGACTCTATCTCTCCTCCCGCCGACCTTTCCCTCGACAGAATTTTCGTCCCGAGTGAAGAAGACCTGGAAACCTACCTTTACACTCGTGCTTCCCTCGCCCCGCAAATCCTCTCTCTAAAGAAAATGTTCCGCATACACCTTCAGGCAAAGAGCAAGAAGTCCTGGCTCCGCGGCCTCGAAGATGCCGAAACCCTAGACCGGGAACGTCTTCACATCACAGCCCTTGGTCAAAGCTCTATCTTCAAAGAACGGCGTGACAAAAATCTCATTAACACCTCTGTCGAGCTTCTCCTTGATCTAAGCGTCTCTATGAACGAAATTTTAGTCCGATCCGCGGCAATAGTTCTCGCAGAAGCACTAGGTGCAATACCCGAGATAAAACTTTCTATTTCCGGCTTCACGACCAATGGACGTTATTCAAGCCGTTCAGGCCCCGGCATTGGCCGCCTACAAGGAATGGACATTCTCATCTTCAAGGACTACTCCGAACCCTATACCAAATCCCGAGCTAAACTCGGCGCAATAGAAACTTATGGCTCTACCCCTCTCGGTTGCGCCTACGGAAAAGCACTAGAAAGAATCCTAAATAGAACCGAACCCAGAAGAATAATCTTTCTAGTCACCGACGGAACCCCCGATTTCCTCAAAGCTGACCGAAGACATAGTGATTATCTTCTCATGGAAACCATCCATAAAAAAGCCAAGAGATTAGGAATAGAAACTCTAGGTCTTGGAATAGGAACGGAAAGGACAGTCTCATTTCTCCGCCGTTACGTCGATAAGTGTGAAAGGATACAAGACATCGAAACCCTTCCACGGACTCTACTACAGATCTTAAAAGGAGTCGTAAGATGAGAAAACGTCCACCGATCACAGTCCTTATCAAATTCGACCCACCTAACCATGCAAGTTTCAACGAGATCCGAAACTTTATTATTCTTGAACTAGAAAGTGCCGGCGGCAATCGTCACCCCAACGATTCCTTATTCCATTCCCTCAACAATGTCCACGTCAGTAAACCCATCACCGCCTGGCGAGATCCGAAGAGAAAGAACAAAAATCCAATGCGAATAATAACCTCCAATCCCCATTCTTCATGATTCTTTATCTGCCCGGTAATATTCTCCCTACCGGGCAGGTGGGGCAATCATGCCCAAGAGGGACAAAAATGAAACACACGAAATACACTCTATACGCAGCAGCATTTATACTGGTTTCCTTTTCACTCTCCGCCGAACCTACTGTCTTCCACGGACAGGTTAAACCCGGCACCGTTCAAGCCGGGAAGGTCTGTGATAAAGTAGAAATCGTCGGCGTTGTCACCCCCTACGCATACCCAACCGGACGCACTGACATCCAGAACATTATCATCCGTCACATGGACGATGGAACAGACCTGAATTACCAGCTCGGCGGTGCCCTGACTTGTAGCGACGGTGCCCAAGAAACCCCGCAAATCGTCTGGGTGAACTAAAAAGTTACACTAGGAGAAGGGAAAGGGGTTAAATAGTAACCCCTTACTCTCTAACCGGCCCACGACCCTGCGACACTTCGCCGCACTTGACCCGGCCCACCTAAACGGAGTACTATGGTCCCATGTCAAAAACCCACAAAGAAAACTCACTTCCTTTTCCCAATATGCCGTTCCGAGATCAGATATGGCGGATAGCCTTCGAGGACGGTCGCAACCCGGCCTACCTAGCGACTTATAACGGCGAGATCACCTGCTGGTCAAAGAATGCTCCAATAGAATTAAAAGTGTACGGAGGGCTATTTAACGTCTACTTGCAAACTAAACTTTCATCAAGAGGAATGGCTTTCTTCTCCGAAGGTTTCAACGAGATCATACAGTCATGAATAAGAAGCTCTCCCTCCCCAACGTCACCATAGTCCTAATCGACACAATAGCGGAAGAATTATCAGACCTGGCTATGAGAGATACCCTAGATCTAATCTTCCCTGAGAACATAATTATCTTCACCGACAACCCGGAAAAGTTCTCTGAACGTAGGCACACGATAAAGATCGACGAGATAACATCTACCACCTCTTACAATCAATTCCTCTGGTGGGAAACCCCGAAATACATCACCACATCTCACATCCTCGTCATCCAATGGGACGGCTGGGTAACAAACCCCAAAGCCTGGAGAAGCGAGTTCCTCTCTTTCGACTACATCGGAGCCCTGTGGCCCTGGCACAAGAACTACCGTGTCGGTAACGGCGGCTTCAGTCTCAGATCTACCGAACTTATGCGTTGGCTCGCTAAAAAGCACTACCAGCCCGGTACCCTTGAAGACGATGTTCTTTGCCGAACCTATAGGAAAGAACTCCAGGAATACCACCCTAGTCAGCACCCCGTATTCGAGTGGGCATCAGAAGCTCTCGCGAAGCAATTCTCCCACGAACACCCAATAACGTCTGTCAAATTCAACCCCCAACCATTCGGCTTCCACGACTGCCGTAACTGGCCAAGCGTCCTAGACCATTCCTCCCTTCTTTCTCGTTTGGAAATTTGTGACAAAAGTCCCTATATTTCCCAAAAGAAAGAATACCAAGACCTGAAGCAATCGCTGGCTCGGGAATTACCGGACCGTGATCCCGGATCTACCTTCTAACCATGGAGGCGCCCATGCGGGGGGAAACAAACTACAAAGCCCCCTAAAGAGAAAACAAACAACATACCTTTATGAGACGGAGACCAAGTTAGTTAGAGAGGCAGTCTGTACACACAACCCGAATATAGACTGCCTCTCTTTTCCACCCTTTCTCCTCTGGAGACGAAGAGATGAAAACAAAGACCAGTCCTATCCAAGAAGTCCTCCCCCTGACCAACGTTCCCGATTTCGTCGAAAAGCAATCCTTAACGAAACGCGAAAGATTTCTCAAATACGGTGGCGGGCGAATTTCACAAGCCGGCAGAGCTATCGAACTCATCGGCAATTGTGCCAACACACAGAACTACGAATATTCCTACGAAGAAGAAGTAAAACCAGCCTTCGACCAGCTCCGGGAGACTCTCGACAAGGCCGAAGCAAAATTCCAACCAAAACCAAAGCAACTCTTCGGCCGGAATTTCTTCCAAAGAGAGAAATAGGGAATGAAAACCTATGTATTCCTCCGCAGTGGTGGCCAGATGCGGTTCATCACAGCAGAAACCCTATCCGACGCCTACATGCAGCTCGGACCAAGGCCAGGATGGACCCTTCTAAGAATAACAGGAGGCTGATAATGGCCTACGACCAAAAATGCTACGATCTCGCTGAGAGTTTCCTTGAAGACGAAAAACCTCCAGTGACCGAAGACGAGAAGAAGGACCTCGCACAAAGAATCCAGACCACGATCGAGGACTTCTTTCTAGAATTGGAAGAAGGAAAAAGAATAACACAAGAACTAAAACTGTAAAGGGGAATCCCTTCCCATGCCCATCCACCCAATAGTCGGCGCCCATTACCGGCCCCCCGCGAAAGCAATCCTCTCCATCCTTCCCGTTGGACAAGAACTGGAACTAATGAGCGACCCCTACGGGGAAAACACCGGCACATCTCACGACGACCCTAACGCGATCGCCGTCTGGGTAGACGGGAATGCTATTACCACGAACACCTCTCTCCAAGAGGTCGAAGAACGTCTCCAATCCTACGGATTTAACACGGACCAGATAGTTTCCGAATCCTGGCACCTTGGCTACATCCCCCGCGAAGTCGCCAAAGACATACACCTTGACGGCCCGCTCCGTGCCAAGTTCTGCGTGGGAGCTTCCGGCGGTCCAAGGGTGGAGTTTGAACTGTGAAAAATATAGACGATACATTAAGAGAAATTTGGGACAAAAACAAACTCCAACTATCAGACAAACTCCTAATAGTCTACCCAGTCCGCACAAAACGTATTCGCTACGTCGGTCTATGGCGTTACTGGCGCGAAGTGAACCTCAGAAAAGCTATTAAATATAGAGGCATTCTCTCATGCAATGGCCACTAGAAACTATCCGTGAACTTCTCGAACAAGCCCAAATCATTGGCTTCTCCGAGACCGCCCCACTGGCCTCCCCAAAGGAGGCCGAACTCTTCCGTTACGCCGTGAAGAACTATAAGCGACGCTATAAGGTGGGGGAAAATCTCACCACGAACATTCGCGGCTGCGTCGTCGAGGTCCGACGAAAGGTAGAAGTTCGACTTAAGGAACAAGCTTCATGAGAATTCAACGTCAAAACAAGCACGGCTCCTGGGACACACTCGGAGAAGGTACCATTTGTCGAATCTCCTCCGATCAGGGAAAGTACACTTACGAATTCAGTGAACTCATAAATGAAAACCGTATCGTATACCGAGTAACCATCGACACCATCGAAATTCAAAAGGTGGCCCAAGGATTTAAAGGTAAATGAACCTCCACGATCCAAACCGACCGCGCATTCTCCACCGCCCGGCCTTCTCTTCCGGCTGGCACGTAATCCCGCGCCTCCAGATCTGGCCGAAAGAAAACGGAAAGATAGAACTTTCCATGATGTTACCTATCATGGACCAACGGTTCTCAGGAAAGTGGTACTCTATAGAATGTCACTCCACAACACTACACGATATGCTTAAAGAATTTACACAAGACCCAGAGGAATTCGTTTTGTCATACTTCTCCCTCGATATCACCAAGCTAGACCACACTATCCCAGGAGAACTGATAGTAAAGAACAAGACTATTCGTTCTAACCTTTCCCTATCCGTCGCCGATCTCCTAACGAGTGAGGAATAACCATGACCTACTGCTGTAAAGAATTCGCCGAAAAGGCCAGAGAATACCAAGACCCGGTCGCCAGAGGACTCTATCCTCTCTCAATGAGACCACTTGCCCAGTTCGAAAAAGACGAAGACGGAGAAGGCTGGAATATCCTCGGCTGCTGCGGGGGCGGCTGCCTCGTAGTCGCAGGAATGAAGTTCTGCCCTTATTGTGGAACAAAACTAGAAGAAGGATCACAGTCTTGACCGACACACAGAAACCCCAGCATCCATACTATTCGTCCGTGTCTCAGCGGGACGACGGTCTTTGGTACTTCATAGGTCGTGACGGGCAAACCCACGGCCCATTCCCCACGGAACACGAAGCTATCGAGGTCGAACGCGCACAGTGGGAGAAGAAAGAACCCTCCCCGGGAGTTTCCTCATGACAACCCATCTTCAAACCCATGGCAATACCACTCTCTGTGGACAAAAGATAAAGGACCTAGTGATCACTGATCCCCTTGGTTACGTAATTCTTTTAGCCCTAATGCAGACAATACAAACCAACGATGATCAACTGACTATCAGATTTAAACTTGACTCAATAGCAAATAGAGCAGACTGTCCTAAGTGTCGAGAAATCTATGCGACACAAGGAACTTCCTCTTGACCATCCTCCGAGAACAGGCCGAGAAAATTCTCCGGGAAGCCCTAGAAGCAAGAATCGGGATTCAAATCCTAATCCACGAAGAGCAGAAGGGCACAGTAACCCCATCGCTCCGGGTCAAACAGATCCTCTACCGCTTCCGACAAGAGATCGGCGATAAGGAACTAGAGGTGATCCAAATCCGCCTATGTCCTTCCGATCCAGACCATCGACTGCGGCTAATCAAGGGAGAAATAAAGTGAAAGTCCTCCGAGACGACTTGCGACCAGCAAGAGGAATTGCGTACGCAATGATAATCAGTATCATCACCTGGGTAATAGGGATACTCTTAGCCGTAGGCATCCCTACATGAACCCTGACCCGAAATTAACGAACGACCATCGCTGGTTCCGCATACATTTCGAGATTGACAACCTACACGGTGACACCGCGGAGTTTGCTACGTCATATAACGAGGCCGAGCGTCAATTCAAGAGACGTGGACCTGATTACCTCCGGCGATTGACAGTACTCGAAATCTCAGAGTGTTAGGAGTCTTTCCCTGTGCCAAAACTCTTCGAGGAACCCCTCCATAGACTCCACATTATGGTAAGTGACGATGACCACGAGTGGCTAAAGGCTCATCTCAACGGCGACAGAACTATCTCGGACCTCTTTAGAAAGATCATAAGAAAACTCCGCGGAAAGAAGATCCAAAGACCTGAGCTTTCCGTAATCGAGATCCTCGAAAGGGAAGATCTGACCCTATGATAGAAAAACCAAAACCCCTCCTCCTCGGCCCCGGCCTAGAGCCGAAGCAAACTCTCAAGGCAATGTTAGAGGCCAGTGAGAGAAAAGACAACGGAAAAGATCCCTACCCGAGTCCACTCTCCGAGGTCGATCCTATGACCCTCGACGAACTAATGAATAGAATAGATTCCGGTGCCCTCGCTCTAGGCCAGGTCCCAGACCCAAAGGACCGTGCACAGCTTGTCTCTTACTATTGGTCCCAGCGAGATCAGTTCGTCCTTGAACAACAGCTCGGAATCACCACAAAGCCAAAGAGAAAACCCTCACAGAGTGTCTCGACACTCTCGGTTTCCGTGGCTGATATTCTTGCCGGGGACAATTCCGAATGAGTGACGAACTAGTCGAACTAGAACCCCTCGATCCCACTATCCCTACCAACACGTCATTCTCCCCCCTTCTCCCTACCCTACAGACCGCCTGGGACAGTACCTCCATCGGCGAAGGCAAATTCTGCTGGTGGAAATACAAAACCACCATAATCGACGGCTACGAACCCAGGGACACCAACGTCCACTTCTATTTCGGAATAGAGTATCATCATGCCTTAGAGTACTACGATCACCTTAAGGCCGAAGGCCATTCTCACAGGGATGCTACGGAAGAAGTCACTAGTGATCTTCTCCAGCGAACCTGGGACAAAAAACTTCGCCGTCCCTGGACCAGCGAAGACCCATATAAGAATCGCGGGACCCTGATAAGAAGTGTCCTTTGGTACCTGGCCCAATTTGAAAACGATCCATTAGAGACCCTAATCCTTGACAGTGGAAAACCCGCGGTAGAACTACATTTCGACGTTAGCCTGGGCTACCGATCCCGACTCACCGGGGAAGAATTCCGCCTGGTAGGGCATTTGGATAAAATACCCCTCTTCGAGGGCCGTCCAGCCATACAAGACCGCAAGACCACCAAATTCCAAATAACCCAATCCTACTTCTCTCGCTTTAATCCCGACAATCAAGTCAGCACGTATCTCGTCGGAGGAAACTCTATCCTAACCAACCAATCGTCTCCCGTCCTCGACATGATAATCGACGCCGCGCAGATCCTAATCAATAGTACTAAGTTCCAACGAGGTATTGTCGGTCGAACCCCGGCCCAGCTTGACGAATGGATCGTCGATCTCTTCGACTTCTTCGAAGAACTAGAACGTCACGTCGAGAAGAATCACTTCCCACGTAATGACAAAGCCTGTGGACTTCCCCACACAGACCCAAAGACCGGCGAGACCCGCTACGGCTGCCCATTCCGGGAAGTCTGTTCTGCCGATCCAAGTATGAGGGATCTCATTCTCAAAGCCAATTTCTCTCATCGCACCTGGGACCCGGCCCAGCCGCGAGAACTAGTAAGGAGCCTCTGATGACCAGTATACTTGCGCATTACCTCTATCTTGGTATATTCATAATGATAGTAATAATTATGACGGAACACGAATTACCTAAAAGAAAAGATTGGTTACTTATAATTCTATTCCTAGCTATATGGCCGTTAACCACGTTCTTCTTCATCACCCAAATTAGGTATCAACTGAATGGAAAATAACCATCAACCACTCCCCACTCCGCTTCCCGGCGAAGTCGTACAACAGATCGTCTACGACCTGATCTCAAAAAGTGGACTAACTTACAGCGAGGCCATAAGAGTCCTTGCCTTCGTTCTGGCTAGACTACTCCATGCTTCAACAGAAACTCCGGAAGTAGCAGAGAGGGTTATAAATAAGATCCCCGAGGGAATCCTCATAGCTTACCAACGAATTCGCCTATATGATCACGAACCAAACCCCGGCCAAAAACCAAATTAAGGAAAGGAAATGCCCTCTTATGTCAGAAATAGTCACCATAGACCATGAACCCGAGGAAGAAACCTCCAATACGCGAGTAGTGCCCTGGGCAGCTTTAATGCCACAAAACTTTACCGAGGCATTAGAACTAGCTACCCGACTGGCTAAATCCAACCTGGTCCCCAACTCCTTTCGTGGACAACCCGGTGACATTATGGTCGCTGTGCAATGGGGGGCCGAGATCGGTCTCCGTCCCCTACAAAGTCTCAACTCTATTGCTGTAATTAATGGCCGACCCGGTATTTTCGGTGACGCGGCAATGGCCCTGGTATGGGCCTCCGGACTCTGCTTATCTTATGACGACTGCATAGAAGGACAATCAGACGACCCCATGACTTGGGTCGGCGTAGCCCGCTCCTGGCGTAGTGGAACTCCAATTCCTATCGAACGCCGATTCTCAATGACCGACGCCCGCAGAGCGTCACTTTGGAATAAGAAAGGTCCCTGGACCGAGTATCCCCGCCGAATGCTAGTACTCCGCGCTAGAGGGTTCCTCTTGCGAGACCTATACCCAGACGTATTACGTGGAACTATCACCGCAGAAGAACTTCGAGACAACCCACTAATTCAGCTCAACGTAAAGCGTTATCCAATAGAATCTTTAGAAGAACGATTCAACCAACCACTAGGACTACAACAAACAGATGCTAGTCCTAATAGTTTAACTAAGAACCCTCCTCCCGCTTCGACTCCTGCCACGGTCACACGTCCCTCTCCCCTAAAGATAGGAGGCTAAAACAGAGAATTAAAATCCTCTATTCTAATCACTCTTCTTCCTTTTTGACGAAGGACAACACACTATGCCTGTACAAGACCAAGTCTTTGATGACCTCCCTGTCGATCTTCGCGAGATGATCGCGAAACCAATCGGCGAGTGGGAAGCAAAGCCTCTTCTCCCTCTCTGTCATCTCTTTGGAGAGTGCATCGATCTCGTTACCGGAAAAAGCTCGAACAAAGGTACCCGGTACTTCGCCTTTATCTGTCAACCAAACGAATTCGGCCCTGACGTAACCCCAGAAATGCAAAAGCTCCTCAACGGGGTAAGCCTCACCGACTACGAATTCCCCCGCCGGGATCGCTGCGGTGGAGTCCTACCCGCCGGGCAGATATGGATCGCCACTGGCGCCATGAGTATGAACCGGGAGTTCTTCACCTCGATGGGTTTCCCCGAAGCGAAGCCCATGGACGAATGCATCTCCGAAATGCGAGGTAAGAAGGTCCTCATGCAAATCGGCCGGGACAGTTACAAGCGGGACGAAGGAACCGCAAACGAACGGATCGTCGAGTTCAACGTGATGACGGCCCTGAGTCAAGACCCACGATAGAGAAAGCTCTACCCCACTACCTCTTCTCCCCATCCAACACTATACCGTTCCTCCTCCTGCGGATATAGTGTGGCAGTCGTGTGGCCACCGAGCGGCGGATAATTCGGTGGCAAAAGGAGAAAGGAAAAGACAATGCTATTCTTTCGCAAGAGAAATCAAAACAGTGAAAAAATCTTAATAGACCTAATTAATGAAATAAACGTATCAATTGCATACCATACGAAAAGTATAGATCAACTCGCCGGGGCATTACGTAGCAACATGAACACACTAGAGATTCTTCACCGGCGCGTGATGGATCTAGAAACGGTACAACTACAGCGAAGTTCACTTGGCAGGTTTAAAATATAAAGGGAAAGGAAAATCACATGATCTACAAAGGATTTGATCTCGAACACAAACACGACCAATTCGGAATGATCTCAGCGGCACGATACGAATACAAACACCAGGATGATCCAAACGACAAGATACTTCTCCGGGCAAAAGAGCTACGGGAATTATGGGAAAAACAGGGAATATATCATACAAGCACAATCACATCAGTAAAATGTGCCCTAGAAGGAATGTAATCCTTTGCGAGCCCTCCTAATCGGCGAATCCTGGGGAGTTAACGAAGGACCAGGTGCATACTTTGTCGGGAGAAGTGGACAGGAACTCGCTCGGATGGCTGGAGAAAGTGGCCTCTGCCTCCCTCTAATCATCGAATGCCGTCACTGTCACCAGCGAGTCCCATTCGGCTACTGCCCCTGCGGAACCTTCAACCCAGTGAATTTCCTCCAGATGGTCAAGTTCTGGGCACAAGTAAGGAACCAAGGGGTAGGAGTGACCAATGTCTTCCACGAACACCCTCATAAGGATAACGAACAGCTCTTCTTTGGCGGAAGACTCGACGACGTCTGCCTAGACATTCCGCCCTACATAGTCGGAGCGAAAAAACTCTATCTTCTTAAAGCCTTCCGTCATCATTTAGACAATCTCTTCGAGGAAATCATCTCCCTCTCACCTAACATTCTCATTCCTCTTGGTAATACCGCTTGCTGGGCGGTATTACAGCAGACAAAGATCAGCACCATAAGGGGAACAGTACAGAATACTAGGTTTGGAATCAAGGCTCTCCCAACCTATCACCCGGCAGCACTACGCGACTGGAGTCTTCGCCCTACAATTATTTCCGACCTCAAGAAAGCCGCACAGGAAAGTCACTCTTCGCTCATCACTCGTCCAAAGACCTGGCAACTAAACTACCCTACCCTCGACGAGATCGAGAATTGGTTTAAAGTCCCGGCTCAAAGATTCTCCTGCGACATAGAATCAGGAACGGTACTCTACACTAAGGCTGAACTACAGCGTATGAAAAAGCACACCCCAAAATCTTACAACATCCTCACCCGGCAAATCTCTATGGTCGGCTTCGCCCGGAGCGAGAGTCAGAGTCTCTGTATCCCCTTTATGACGAGACGTGAGGACAATGGAGAGCTCGCTTCCTTCTGGTCCGATCAGTGGCACGAAGTCAGGGCGTGGGATTGGGTCGAGTATGGCCTTAACACCGGTGCCGAGCTGGTGTTTCAAAACGGCATGTACGACGTGAATAGACTCCTCTGCTGTGGAATAAGACCCAGAAATTGTGTCCACGACACAATGCTCCTTCATCATGCCCTGTACCCCGAAATGCCAAAAGGACTAGGCTACCTGGACTCGATCTATCGTAATGACTCACCCTGGAAGACCATGTACGGCAGTGAATCTCTCAAGAGGGATGACTAAAATGAGCAATCGTAATCCCAACATGCGTCCATATCTCTACGGTTTGGGTACTGGATTCACTCTTCTTTTATTATTATGGACTTGTGATTCCCATCCACGAGAAATAGTTCCAGTACTACTTTTATTAATGGGTAATATCTATCTCGATCACCGAAGACTCTTCTCTCTCAAGAGGGAAAGATAACTAAAGATGCAAATACACATGGACGACGTCACGGTCATAGATTTGGCCCTCCTGTTATATTCCCTTACTAATCAGGGACTGGTTTCGAGATATGCTTTACTTTCGATTGTAGCTCGATTACAGCGTTCAATATCAGATGAACAGAGGGAAAAGTTTGCTCAGTACGCTCTCACAGGAAATGGTGAATCACTCAAACGGGATGACTGAGATGAACTCGACAACATCGTTCTCAACAAAACACGGTGCCTTTATTACAGTATTTTGCTGTTCACACTCGGTCGTAGGACCATTGGGTTATTCTTTATCACTCCAAGGCGGCCCGGAAATTCTATTCAGCCCGGAGGATCTTCTCGCCTTTGGTGAATGGCTTGTGAACAGTGTTAAAGGAACAGGAATACCACTAAAATGAAGTATATAACCCCCGGACACTCGTACGTACTAGAAGTTTACGACGTTGTGCCAAAAGATCCGGCTCCATTTCGTCAATATCTTTTCTTCATGAAACGAATCGGAGAAAGATACCCCGGAAATGAAGGATCTCCACATCCTGGAACGAACTGCCAAGAAGTCCTCCGGGCTCTAATAGATCGCTTGCTTTATCTCAATAACCAAATCCCTTGTGCCGAGACAGAGATCTGCATCGGCCATGCCCGACATATGATACTAATGCTCGAGATGCGTGCGAAGCGGGTGAAAGGAAAACACTTGCCGGTTCCCTTAGAACATGAGATAGAAAAATACCCCACCTGCAAGGTCTGTGGACATATTCTATGCGAGGAAAATCACCAATGATCCTCCCCGCGCAGACCATACAACGACTCGGTCTCATCTCCCCTTGCGCCCCCCGCACTCGTTTCAACGGAGTGACCTACGGTCTAGGTCCTGCCGGGTACGACCTGCGCCTAGCCGAAGACATAACCCTCTGGCCAGGACGATCCATTAGAGCCGATACCATAGAACGTCTCAACATGCCCGACGACGTATTAGGAATCCTGACCTCCAAGTCTACCTGGGCACGCCTCCATGTGGAACACGCCACGACCGTCGTGGAGCCTGGCTGGCGCGGAGTACTGAGACTCGAGATCAATATGCACGGCGGGGAGAAACCACTCGCGATCTACAAAGGGACCGGAATAGTACAGGTGATCTTTTTCCGTCTCGAAGAACCCACTCTACAACCCTATGAAGGGAAGTTCCAAGACCAGAAGCCTGGTCAGGACGCAATATTCGAAAAAGGAAATTAAAAGGTGTCAATGCTCCTTTTCCCCGAAGGCACAATTAACTCCAACGGCGAACGAATCGGTATTCTTCAAGACGTCTCCGCCGAGTTCGAAATGACAATAACACATAATGACCCAGGCGATTCTCGAACAAAAATAACAATCGTAGCCCGGGCTATCTCTATCGGACAATGGCCGTTACCTGAAAGTTTCGAGATAAAACTAACGGGACCAAAAGTCATTATGACACTATATAAGTGTAGTATGATAAAGCTACACGATCCCGACATCGGTGGTAATCACAGATTTCTATCCGAGCCAGACCCAAATAGAAACAACCATTGGGGAACCATAAAAGAGAACAACTCATGCCCCTAGTCGCCACCCACGAACTAAACGCCCCCTCCTCCGACCCCCAAATCTACAACGGCTATGACGTATGTAGAACCTACGGAATCCTCGACAAACTTCTCTCTCTCCCCGGTGCTGATCCAGTCTATTCTCTCTCCCGCGCCATGCAAGGTCCGGCGATGGAGATGATGCTAAGGGGATTCTTAATAGACCCAATGGAACGGGACAGAGGAATAATAGACATAAAAGAGCGACTCAAGGGGATTAACTCTTTCCTCGCCGAATTAGTACACGCCGCCTCCGGTCAAACCACAGGGTTCGATCAAGCCCCGTATTTTTTCAATTCCTCTCAGCAAATCCAAAACCTCTTTTACAACGTAATGAGAATCCATCCTATAGAGACTCACTTCGGAGGCGAGACTAAACGTCCAATGGATGAAGAGACCCTGGAGAAGATCCGGACCAGATTCCCCCGGGCGAGGATCATCGCCGCAGCAATTCTCGCCTGTCGTAGCCTTTCAAAACAGCGGGAAAAACTCGAGATGGAAATCGACCCCGACTGGCGAATACGGACCTCCTTCAATATCGCCGGGACAAACGAGGGTCGCTGGAGTAGCTCGAAGTCTTTCACCGGCACCGGGGGGAATCTCCAAAACGTAGACGAAAAGCTTCGCCGGATGTTCATCGCGGACCCCGGCTACAAGCTCTGCGGGATAGACAAAGAACAAGCCGAGAGCCGACACGTGGGACTTCTATGTGGTATCCTCTTCGATGACTGGACCTATCTAGACGCCCTGGAGACCAGCGATGGACACACCACAATAGCCCGTATGGCTTGGCCAAACGAACTTCCTTGGACCGGGGATCTTAAAAAAGACCGCCGAGTGGCAGAAGGTCCACTCCTAATCGCCAAAGACACTTACCGACAAGTAGCAAAAAAGGTCGGCCACGCCACAAACATTCTGGGAAAACCCCCGACAATATCAATTTACAACAACCTCCCTGTCCAAACGGTGATTGACTTTCAAGAAAGGTACTTCCGTGCCTTCCCTGCAATTCCCAAATATCACCGCTGGCTCGCGCATCAAATCCAAACAAAACAGTATCTAGTCAATATTTTCGGCCGCCGCAGAGACTTCTTTGACCGGCCCGACTCCGAAGAAACTATCCGTCAAGCCGCGGCATTTATGCAAGCCAGTGCCAACGCCGACGATATAAACCTCGGTGGTTATCGAATGTGGACTAAGATGAAAGAACGAATACAGCTCCTCACTCAAGAACACGACGCGTGGTACTTCCAATTCCGCGAGGATGACGATGAAGACGAGGTCCTGCGTATTGCTCAAGAACTACTCAGAGTTGAAATCCCTCTTACCAAATCTAGATCCTTCTCTGTTCCCACCGAAGCCAAAACCGGCTGGAACAAAGGAATGCGATACAAGTACGAGAACGGAAAGCAGATCGAAATCAACCCCCGAGGACTCGACAAGCCGGGAATGAAGAGATGACAACCCTGTGGCAAATGTGCGCCGACATTCACACCGCCGGTATAAACGTCCACATTAGGCAAAAAGACCCCGAATACATTCCATTAGAAGAGGTAATGGATGCCATCGAGAAATTCTCCCAAGAACTTCAGGAAGCCGGATGGCCCATTAATTCTATTGATTGCTATCCACAGCGATGGGAAACCCTCGACAAACCGGGAGCAAAGCGATAAATGGCTTTTTGTGAAATCTGTACTACTCAACACGAGTGTCTACGAAAAGGCCGTTGTTTCGAGTTCGAAAGTGAAGAACGTGGGAGTGAAGAAATAAAGAGAGAAGATAAAGCCTTACAAAGACTATTCGACGCCGCTGATCGTACTATGGACAGTTGCAGTCCATGTTTCACATGTTCAAACAGCGGCGGTTTCATGGTCCCCGGCGAAACCGAAAGGATCAATGGACTACAAATCAGTCGAACTCTAAAAGATAGTCTAGGACATTGCTCCAACTGTAAACACATCACAACGCTAGCGGAGCGTAACATACTCATACAGCGCCGGGAAGAAATGCTCAAACTTTGGAAGGAAAGACTCTCATGAAAGAACTAAAATCAATCAGCATCGTAATAGTCTGCGGCGAAGGGAAAAGCCTATACCATTCAAGAGTACTAAAAATCAAACCAGAAGAGATGAAGATGGTATTTACCCGACTGTATATCGACTACATAAACCGTAGTGTAAGCGACGAAATAGAAAGACTAAATACTCCTACCTAAGAGAAGGACCCCTTTCTTGTGCCAGATTGGATTGAAACATTCGTCCAAGACACGGAAGACATACAGAGTCCGGAATCATTTAGACTCTGGACCGGGATCACGATCATAGCAGGTGCACTAGAACGTCGGGTCTGGACCGAGACAGATCGAGGAATGCTCTTTCCAAACCAGTTCACCATCCTCTGCGGATTCCCCGCGAGTGGGAAGACCCTAATGATAAACGAAGCCAGAAAGTACTGGATCGAGGTCCCACAGCTCCACGTCGGCCCGGATAACCCATCAAGGAGAAGCTTTCTCGACACTCTTCAGAAATCTACCCGCGACTACACTAATGGCAGCGGAGCCGTGATCTACTCCGCTATGTCAGTCCCTAGTGCCGAGCTCGGTGTCCTTTTCGCCAATAGTGACGAAGACTTCTTCGCGACCCTGACAGACCTATATGACAACAAAGACCAGTTCACCGCCCCGCGAAGTAGCACCTCGTCTGTCCACATCGAACGCCCAACGGTGAATATTCTCGGCGGGGCGACACCAGACTACATTGGTACTATCTTCCCCGAAGTCGCCTGGGGCGGCGGCTTTACCAGTCGCCTGATCTTTATCTACGGTTCAGAGACGCATGACCCGAACAGGGACGTCTTTAAGAAGAAGGCCAATAAACTTACAAGAGATAGTCTGCAAAAAGATCTAATCAGAATCTTCTCCCTCTCTGGCGAATGCCTCTGGGAACCCGACGCCATGAAGGCTCTGAACGAATGGTTCGGGCAGAAACTCCCACCAGTGCCAGACCATAGTAGACTAACGCACTATCGCGGTCGTCGAGGCCCACACGTTTTAAAACTCTCCATGATCTCCGCCGTAAGTTATCACCAAAGTCTAACAGTCACTCTTGGCGATTTCCTTCGAGCCAAGAAGTGGCTTCTCTCTGCAGAGGAATTTATGCCCGATGTATTCAAAGCCATGAGGCAAAGGTCCGACGAACAACTAATCCGTGAGTCCTATCAGTTTCTCTATTCCCAATACGCCTCGGTAGTCCGCGAAAAACGACAGCCACTACCCGAAGCTATCCTTTGGAACTTCATCCAAGAACGAACCACAAGTGACAAGATCAAACCCATCATCGAGGCAATGGAAAGGAGCGATCTCATTCGCCGGGGCACGAAGCCCGGGACATATGTACCACAACCAAGACAAGAGGTAGTCTAATGCCGAGTTCAGTTCTTTTCCACGGACCCAGCGGAAACGCCGCTATATACACAGAGACGCAACGCCAGACAGTCCTAAAAGCTCTGGAACGTGGTGATTCACTAGCCCGAGCCGCCGACCTAATCGGCTGTTCACTAAAAACCGCTTGGAGATGGAAACATGGAGATACAAGACGCTATGGAGACTCAAACCCGAACCGCACAAGACAGAGAAGCTGCCGCGATTGGAACATCTGGCAATCCGCCGGGGACTGGTCAGAAGAGGACGAACTCCCCGACGAAGACGAGAGAGGAGAAAGGACATAGTTTAGCCTTTGACACCTTCATCACAAACTACTCCGACTTAATCTCAGGCCAATGGCGAAAGCTCTGGGACGAAGCACAAACCAAAGGATTACCAAAGCACCTTATCGTACACGACAACCCCGAGAAAGGAATCCTCTGCACCTGTGGCAAAGGCCCCTTTAAGACCATAACTCAATGGTCAAAACACGCCACTAAAACACCAGGAAGAAGGGAGTCTCGACGTGACTTGGCTAAAAGCGAAGAATAACGAAAAGAGCAAAGAGGACCACGTGAAACGAACTCAGAGATGGCGAACGAGACAGAAAGAGATAAAGATCACCAACGGCACCTATCGATCCCGCGGATGGAACGGCGGACGCAGAAAGGAGAATAGACTGTGAACTATCTATACTTATTCATCCCCATCACAGGCCTAGCGGATACGTACCTTGGTTATAGATTTTTCTGGTATTCAGCGAGCAAAGCAAAAAGAGAACTATTCGGCAGTGGCGACTCTTCCGATCGACATAAGAGGTATTAAATCTCATGATCCTCGGACTCTGTGGACCAAAAACAAGTGGTAAAACCGAACTGGCAAAACAGCTAAACCAGCGCCTCGGCTACTGGCGCTTCGCCTTTGCAGATCCGATTAAGGAATCAGTCGCGGTAATGCTAAGACTACAAGGAGTGCCAGAGGATGAGATCAGCCGTCTAGTCTGGGGAGACGGAAAAGAAGAAGAATGCGAGTATTTTAACGGGAGGTCCAATCGCCATGTACAGAAAACCCTCGGCACAGAGTGGGGAAGAGAACTAGTCGACTGGGATCTCTGGATCGGGCAATGGGAAAGGAGAATAATTTACCACAGAAGAGCGAATGACGTTTATCAAAATATCGTCGCCGAAGACCTACGCTTCTTAAATGAGGCAGAAGTGATCCGACACCACGGCGGGAAAATAATCCGTATCGAACGCCCCGGATTAGAACTCGTGGACGACCACGTAAGCGAGTTAGAATATCTCCGGATCGAAGTGGATCTGGTGATTCACAACTCCTCCACCCCCGAGCACATGCTCCAAGAACTAGAAACATGGCTACAAGAAAACAACACGACCCGAAACAATACACCCCGAACCTTCTAACAGAGGACCAAAATGAAAAGCCTATTCAAGTCAGCCCTCTTAGCAGCCACCGCACTAAGTGGTATCTTACTATCCACCCCGAGCCAATCGCAGGGAGTCAGGGCGGTAGATTGCCCCGGAAATTCGTATTTCTACAATCTCGGCTTCACCGACAACATAACCAATTCTCCAGAAGGAGTATTCTCTTTCTTCTGGAATTCCGACCAGGCGATCCCGACTAACGGAAGGGCTTCGATAATGGAAGCCTGGAGCCCAATATATCAGGGATTCCTAATCTTTCGCGTGACCTTCGAGAACTACGTCAATAGACCGCCTCTGCAGGACGGCATTCACCTGCGGATCTTCGTATCTGACGGCACAGGCGGCACTTCACACTATGCTTACTGGACATCCAACGAACTGGTAAGAAACGACAATCTTTACCACATGATTGCGCTTCGGTTCAACACGAATAACTACGACCCCACAAACCAAACATGGTACGCAAACGCCTACCACATAGACGGGAACGCTGTTCCGGATATTATGACGTGGGCACCGGCACCATGGTCAGGGTCAGACGGGAGCGCGCAGAGTTTTTCTGTACCATTCGAAAACGCACCCTGGTACGGCTGTGCAGATGTGAACCTCGTTGGCTTCCCAACAGACTTCTACAACGGATTTCTCTCACAAGTCTACGGGCATTTCGAAATCGGTGACAACGCTGCCATAGAGCAGCTACACACAAGATCCGGGTTCGCCCGTATCACAACATACGCCCCGCCGGGACTGCCGCCAGTGACATACTTCTTCCCCGAAAACCTAGGCCCAAAGTGTAGAAATCCCCTATACGGTACTACCTTGACCGATGCAGCACTGTGCCTAAGGGATGGAATGCCCCAATTCCTTTACAATCAAGGCGGGGCAACCTCATTTCTAGAGCCACAGGGCTACCCCTCCATAACCACTGCAATCATAGACCCCTGGGGCTCCATGCCATGAACGAAGAAAGGAAAAACATCATGCTAAAAAGAACATCAGTAATCACGCGTAGAGCCCTGCTGAAATCAACAGGCGTCGGAATCGCCGGGGGAGCGATCATGTCACCCCGTCACGCCTGGGCACCGCCACCGCCCCCGACGGATGGGAAATTCGCAGTAAACTTCCCGGGATCAGTACTCCTTCGAAACGCCGGGTCCTGGGCATCCCTACCCGCCGATAGCCCAGATCTATTCCTCAGCGTAATATTCAACGCTACAGGCTATCCGAATAGCCAAGGTCTACTCGTTACAGACACTGCCGGGGGATCTGGAAGTAATACCTCGATTGTAATACAAATCAGTAGTAACCTCCGGAAAAACACTGCATTCTTAGACGTAGATCTTTACGACTGGCGGTCCAATCGAGAACTTCACGCCGCGAGCTCCCTAGGCTCTATCCCATACGATGGTAGATGGCACATTCTATGGGTCAAGGCAAACACACAATTAGGAACAATCTCAGCGCTGATCGACAAAGTCGCGGTGAACGGATTCCACACCATTAGCTGGAGCGGGCCATTTAACGTCCCCCTAGTGACAGCTAACTATCTCGGCCAGACATTTAGATGGACTATCGGACAACGCGGAACCTACTACGTCGGTAACATGGCAGAATATTATTTCTATTCTGCCCCGGTAAACATTGCCGACCCTGCGATACAGGGCGCATTTGTAGATCCCTCGACAAACCTACCTGTGAGAAACCCACCATCAGGGAGTAACTTAATCGTCGACGGATCTGGGAATCTCATTAAGCCACAAATCTACCTCTACGGTGGTCACACAATCTTCCAAAATAACCCCGCGAATTACGTTTGGGACTGGACATCCGCCACAGATGACCAGACGCATCCGAATGCATTTACCCAGGTAGGTGCCGGGCTCCTCCAAACTACGACGGGAGCTGATCCCTGGGGATTCGCCGGAGAAGCATAAGAATGAAGTCCTGATAGTACTTAAGGTAAAATTTTTTAGAGGGGAGAAAAGACTTCTCCCCTCTCTTTTTCTCTTATGTCACCGACACGGCCGAGATAGAAGTGACAGAATTAGTAAGAGTCACCGGAAGATCGGTGGTCTTCCCACTCGGCCCGTGAGTCGCCCGCATTGTACCCACCCCGGCGCTCATCGCGGCGAAATTAAAACCACCATGGACAGAATCTTGGGTAATGATAAGATTCTGCGCAATGCCCGAGGTACCGAACGTAAGTGTACCGGCCACCACAGACCAGGCTATTGAACTATCCGGCAACGCCACCCCGTTCTCATCGACGATAGTGACATTCTCTGAAGTTCCAGTAACAAGATTGACTGACGTGATCGGTGTAGAAGTCATAAGTGTTCTCCTAAAAGAGCTGAGATTAAAGAAAAGAGTGAGAAGACTCAGCATTCCTCTCACCTTTTAGCATCCAACCCCTTTGAGAGCCCTATAGCCTGGACAGGCACTTCCCGCCACCGCGTTACCATTCATTGCGGTGGTAAGTGAAAGCCAACCATCACCAGACGCAGTGGAAGTCCCGGCCGGGCACCCGCCGGAACCACTCGTGCTCTTATGCCCTGACGCGGAAGCCTGCAACGTTGTCACCCCCTGTGCCCTCTCGGTAAGTTCTATCTGAGAAGTGAAAGAAATCTCCGCAAAGGTGGCTTGCCACGAACCAAATGTCCCAATACTACAAGGAACCCACCCTGTCTGGTTCCGACCGACAACAGTGACATCGACTAGCAAATCGTCCGTCGATGATGTACTAAAAGTCCCGGTAGTCGGGACAGTGGCACTACCACCATTGTTAGTCGAGGGTAAAGACGCATTGCTGTCAAATGGGGCCGCTGTGTTAAACACCCCGGCAACGCCCTTCCATCCACCGATAACGACGGTTGCTGAACCGCTTAAGTTTACAGTAAGGCTTTCGGTCGTGAGCGCCGTCGCAGCGAGTGCCCACCATTGCTCCACATTGAGAGTACATGGATTGATAGATCCAGCGAGACACACGGTCGTCGCTGACGAGCCCGTACAAACACCCGCCTTGCGGACACAATCGAACACTAACGCCGCAGACCCATTGTCAGTGACCGAAGTGACCGTTCGTGCCGTGGCGCTGGTATTCTGCGTCGCCACTGTGAGAACAACGATCTTGTTAGTCCCGGTAGTCGTGACACTACATGCAAGAGTACTTACCCCGAGCGCGGAGGTACAAACCCCATTGTTACTAACGGTCGGCGCCGCAGAGTGACAAACAAGGGGCCACAGTAGAACCAGGACAGAGAGAAGTCGTAGAAAACTTTTCATCATCACGTCCCTGTGTAGCCAGAGCAAGAACAGATAACATTAGCCCCGGTCGTTACAGGTTGACAATTCACCGCCGTTGCCGCCGTACCCCGAAGCGGAACGGGAAAGGTAGCAGCCGCTCCACCACCAACCGCGGCAGCGTATACTTCCCATATAATCGTCGAGCCATCGAGGATCTTCACAAACGTACCAACCGTAGCGTGAGAATTAGTAATCGTACATTGCGTTAGGTAATTCCGTAGTGAACCGCCCGCCGAGGCGATTGTCGAAGTGCTCGTAGTATCAGTAATCGCCGCAGTGGTCCCATTAACAAAGTTCTCCGGATTCGCGTACGGCTGAACGATTTGTTTCCCAGTTAGGGTAGCAACGAGTTGCACCTTACGTGCAGTTGTGACGGCAGAGTTCTCCGAGCTCACTGCCTGTGCGCCAAGATTCCCGGGGTTCTCCGTAATAGCAACATTAGTGGCCGTCTGACCACCAACAGCAAGCACCCCATTCGCTCCGGCCTCGACCGTTGTATGACCATTAATCTGAGCCAGATTATCACTTACCGGGGTAGCATTGGCAGCCGTGTTAGCCAAAGAAACCTGAAGTGGAAGCGCTGCCACGCCAGTTTCAGCACCAGTTAGGTTTCTCAGATTCACATGCAGTGCACGATTAATCGTAAGCTGAGCAACCCCGGCCTGACCAGAAGTCAAAGGATTAGATGTACTGGTCGTCTGATAAAGCCCCCCGAAAGGGGTGTATGATCCACTCCCAGCTGTAAACGCCGCCTCATCTACTGCACTCGTACCAGTCCCACCGGAAACCGAAACCGAGCCAGTGATCTTAAGCTGCCCATTAACATCCAACTGAAGCGGAGCAGCCTGACCAGTCGTCAGAGTTGGCGGAGAAGAATTATACACCCCGAGAGAAGTCGGAATGTAGTCAGAAAGAACAGGAGGAACACCAAACACAATTGCGGCAACACTAGCCGCCGCAACCGGTCCGAAGATGTACAGCCATTTACGCGTCATGAGAGTCTTCCTTTCCTAAACGATCATCCAGTTACTTACGCCGTCCGAGATCAAACTAATCGAAGCCCGAAAATCATTAAACGTGAGAGTCGTAAAAGATTCAACAGTACCAGAACTAGGGACTATATTATGTGTATCGCCATTATTCAGGGTCGTTTTATCAATCCAGAGATAGCCTTTATTAACAGAGGCCGCTCCGGGAATAACTGCCGTCTTCGCCCCGCCAGTAGCCGAGGTCCAATACGTACAGGTTTGAAGAGCAGAAAGGACCACAGTATGAAGTACACCGGTAGTAACGGGATCAAGAGCAAAGGCCCCGCCAGCAGCAGCCCCGATAGGAAATCCACCAGGAGTACTTCCATCATGTACCCAAACCGTACCATCTATAGGAGTCTTTACAACGAAGTTTCCCTCCGGCAAAGTCGCAGCGGCATTCTGCCCCGCAGTCCCCCGTATCCTCTTCACTCTCTGTTGCGTTGCCACTAGCCAAGTACTCCCATATCAATACAAAACGGACTCACCGAATCAGTCAAGTGCCCCCAGTCAGCGCAGTCGATAATACAATCGCTATCAAGCGATCCCCATTCGATTTCGGCAGCCCCGCCAAAAAGGACAATAGTAGTCGGGCAGGTCGTGCTCGGCCCTACCGGGCTCACCCCATTCCCGGTAAGCGTATACGGATACGCGACCGCCGAGGCTAAACTCTGTATCATCCCCCCGACAGCATTGAAACTTAAGAACTTAAAATAAACCGTTCTACCAATCCATGATGCGGGATAGATCTGTGTGAAAATATTCCCATTTACAAGTCCGAAGCGAGACCCGATAGCATGGGACCCGATAGTACTCCCATAGAGTCCGCGACGCAGATAGGTACCCAAGTTGTACTGATTCACACTCGTGAGAGTACTAGCTGAATAGCCAACCAGTTCCCCACCCACATACGCGAGAGTTATCCCCATATCGGCGTCAGTAGTACTTCCCGCGATAATCTGCCCCCCGCTCTGAGAAATATCAACCGAGATTGTATTCACCGTATCCGGGTCAGAACCAGAAGGGAACAGGGCAGTAAGGATTCCCTGTACACCGCCCTGGTAGACTGTACCAATCTGACCATAAGTGCTTCCATCTGCACTCGCCCAGACCTGTGCCCCGCCCCAATTCGGGGGAGCACCAGTGACGATCATAACGACTTTGATTTGATTCCCGGTAAAGTCAGTATTCGGTTCGAAAATAATCGGTGGGTTAACGAAAGACGGCGGTGTGGAAATAATACCCGTGAACCCAGAACCCCCGCTAACCTGAGTGGGATAGAGAAACGCGGAGGAAACTCCTGAAGGACTTATCGCAGGTAATGGCACGCTCTAGGCTCCGACTATAGCGTCAGCGATCATGAGATATCCCACTGTCGGATAAGGTCCAACAACAGAATTCACATCCGGCGTAAACGGCTTTAGAAGCAGGGAGCTCTGCGGAGAATTAAACACCACGTAACAATTGGCCCATGTATCAACTTCAAGAACGCTACTCCCGATAACGGTTGACAATGGACTGACGATAAATGGCGGTGATCCGACAGTCATCCCGCCATTAGTGCCCACGTTGGTCATAAAATGCGGGGAGGTCATCCAGACGAAAGTCACAGTATTAGATTTAGTCGTAGAAACCCCTGAGATCTGAGGTGGTACAGAATTTCCAGAGACCTTATGTGGTAGACTAGCATTCGTATCCCACGGCGAAGCCGGGTTCCCCACATTGGCTACAGCTTGCATGATAAACTGGGGCAAATAAGCCACCCCTGAGAAATGCACCGTAGGAGTAACAAGAGTCCCTGACGCCAGACTACTACAATCAGCCCACCAAATCTCCATATTAGACCCGACCGGGCCGGGCAGAGTGGTCCCCGAAAAATCGGTCCTCTTCTGCCAAGTAAGAGGCGGAATACTGGTAATACTACTCACTACCGGAGCTACTGGTCCTAAAATATCATCCCTGGTCTCCACCATCATTATAAACGCATTCTCTTTAGCGGCACCAGAGGATATTGGATATGGAGAATTTATTGTAAGGTCCGCGGTCCTGACTAAAAAGTTAGCACTATAATTCGACGGTGAAGCACCATAGGCGATAACGTTCGGCGGGGGCCCAGGGACAACCGGCGGCAACGATACGCCCTGCTGTATTTCTTCGGCCTCGATAGTGAGTCCCCCCTGATCGTCCTCCTCGATAGAAAGAATCCTCACAGGTTGTTCGTTAAGATAAAGGTCGCCATGCCGACCAGTGAGGGTAATAATATCCATCGGCGTCAGCCGGGCGAATTGCCAGCCAATTTGTAATTTATACGGGGTGTTGCGAATATAGGCATCACGCTGAATATTTAACTGTACTGAGACCTGGGCAGGAATGACGCTACAAAATGCACGGCCCTGGATAGAGTCCCCCATACGCAAACCATACGCGTCGATGAGTCCCTGATCGTCCACGGTCAAGGTAGTTGAATTGTAGAAATTGTCCCGGTCAGTGTATTCTATACTTTTCCAATTATTAGCGTCGGCCGAGTTAGTGCGGGTTACGAGTAGCGGATCGTCTTCACCGGGCTGCGGCTCCCGGCCAAGTTCATGCTGTCGCCAAGGAATGAAGTGGTAATCAGTAAGCGAATATTCCGGAACAAGATTCGGTGTCCACGTGGCGGAGTTGTTATTGAGCGATAGATCACCGAAAGGAACAAAATAGAGCAATTTCCCCGCAAAAAACATCGCCGTGTTGCACAGTTTAGCAATGGCATCGAGCCACTCGATGGCCTTCTGATGTCCATCAAGCGAAGTGGAGATTAATAGCGGTGTGGCTTGGCAGTATTCAGCAAATGAAGTACCCGTAAGAGTTGTAAGATCAGAGAGATTTCCACTGGGAAATCCCACTCCGTAGCGGGAGTTAGTGAGAAAATCTGTAATGACATTCGCCGGGTTAGCATCAGAAGTAAAAGAACCAGTATTAATTCCGACCTCGAGCCCTATGATCTCTACGGCAATGTTCGGCAGAACCGGACTCGGACCAAGATCCAACGGAGTCGCAGAAACTGTAGCCGTCCCAGAATACCCCACGATAGAACCGAATCTGACAAACGTTGTATCGGCCGCCTGCCCATCAGCACCGGAGTAGAAGTTCAGTGGCAAAGAGCCAAAATTCGCGATCCCGGCCGAAGTATAGACATTCCCTATTCCAGTAATAGGTCCCTGACAAAGTCCGAACATCACGTCAAGGCTATAATCGGGAGAAGATTTCTTACCACTCTTCGAACTACCACCCTTGGCCGAGCGAGATTGAGTACCCGTTATAGGCAACGAACCTGTCTTACCCTTTGCCCCCACAGGACCTTTGTAGTCCTGAAAGTCAAGAAGATTAATTTGCTGCCGAACAGTACCGTAAACAAGGGGAACGACCGAGCCCTGCTGAGAGGTATTATAGTGTAAGGCATTAAGAGCCTGGTTTTGCCAAGCGTTAGTCTGGAGAAACGGCTGCCGGGTACGGAAAAGACCGGTCAAAAGATAAACCCTCTTTGGTATGCCCCGGCCACCGTGCCGGGGTACCAAGCATGACTTGACAATAGCGCGACTTGCTCTGCCTTGCCTATCACACCCCGCGAATCCGCGGTTATGACAACGGGGGACCAGTCCGTTACGCCGTCCTTTGGGCTCAAGTTAGAGAAGATTTGGCGGGGAAGAAGGGAAATGCCCACCTCCTTACAATCCCCATCCCTTACGGACGACACTTCTCACCGTCGCCAGAAAAGAAAGCCAAGGGCTCGAAGAACTTCACCGGGTTGCCCTTAAGGTATCCCTGCGTCGCATCGGCGGGGACAACCCCCCGATGAATGAAAGAGTGAATCACTTTCGGCCAAGAAGTAACAATAGCGCCGTGAGAGTAAACCAGTCCGTCATTAAGTTTAAACAGTGCTAGATCTCCCGGATTCGGCGGGCCGGGGATCTCCCGGGCAAATCTCAGAATAATCTCCTGATACCACTCCCTGTCACTATTTAAATGGAAGTCTCGGGGGTAGTAGTCAGGTATGACGTGGGGGATACACCCAGCATTGTGATACACCCCCAATAGGAACTGTCCACAATCCACCCCGGCACCTTTGCACCTCTGAAGATGTTCGAACGGAGTTCCAAGCCAAGACTGCGCTTCGGACAGTACCTTATCTCTCAACTTAACCTCATCATACCGACATTTTTCAGCTGTAAAGAATTCGCCCTTAGATGAGTATATCATACAGCGCTCTCCGGCGGGGGAATATACGGAAATCCACCATACCGCCCCGCACTTCCATTCGCCGCCTGGTTCTGAAAAGTATTAATGCACGTGTTCAATAGTTTATTACACCCCGGCAGGAGTGTAAATGTATCTACCCCAGCAACGACTGGGAAAATCCAAGGCTTAAGGTAATAAATCGTCCCGCCGGTAAGTTTACCGATAGTTCGTGTAAATCCAGCATTTAGCCCCGCCAAACCGATCACTGTTCCGTTATCATACGCCGTACTCACTGCCGGCGAATAGCTCGTCTTAAGTGAATTCTGATCACTCCCCGCCCCACAGGTAATAGTCTGTGCCCCAAATGCGGTAGTGTTTCCTATCGCACTTACCCCGGTGGTTCTATTGAACCCACACATCGGCGAGCCGAATACATGATTACACGCTGACTGAAAAAGCCGCCGGGGCATCTGGACCGTGAGAAGATCGAGAAGACTCTTCACCCGGACCATGCATCTCGTCCGGCCAATCTCAACGTCCCCTATCCGACCATAGAACCAAGTGAGGGTTCCCACCACCGTTCTAGTCGCGGGGATTCCGGGGGTGACAGAAATAAATGCCCGGAGAAGCTCCACGTCTGCCCCGTCGAAGATCCCCGACCAAAATGCCCTCTGCCAAGTAAGCGTTCCCCCAGAATCCATCGCAACGAGGTCATTCTCCCCCACGATCATGGCTATCTCTAACTCATCAATCTGTGGGCCAATCTGTGTCTTGACCTTAGTCCGGGTAAATACTGGCCCCCGCTCAAAAAGGAACTTCGGTGAGTCAGTGTTTGCCAATGGAGCCGCCAAGGCCGTCCGAAACCCCGAATAATAAAACACCTCACCTGTGATAAGGGTAAAGATATAAAGGTCCGCGATCTGTGCTCCCGTACTTGGGTTCCATGTGTCAAGGAACGTCTGAAGCGTCGCTGTACAGGGCCGGGGCATTATTCACTGGTTCCATTTATTATACCTAGTTTTCTCTCACAAGTGGCCAATCGCTGTCTAGTCTCTAATAGTTCTCTCTTAAGCGTAGCACTGGTCCTTTCACAATCATCCAAAGCCTTATCCTGCCGAGAACTATGTTCCTGCCCCTCTAAGAATCTCCTCCACAGATCGGCGCGGTCAGTCCTAAGTGAATCATAATCCTCTCGCAATCGGCGTAGGTCCCCGCTCAAGCCAGTATAGAGTTGTTCTCGCGCTGAGATTTCTGCATTATTCGCCCGGTCACGATTGTCCTCTTTTGCATCGTCAGTCTTTTGTCTATTAGCATAAAACGCCGAAGCCAATGCCGCCGCGGAGCTAATAACCGAGACAATAATCGCCGCAATTGCTTCGATCGAGCCCTTAGCAATACTCGGATCTACTATTCCCGCCGCCATTGCCGCCACGCTGAGAACATTACTCGAATACCAGCTAAGAATCCAGCCACATAGAGTCCTAACGCCGGTAAAAGCCCAACGACAACGATTGCAGACACGATGGAAATCCACCCCCAAAGCCAACATGACATGAACCCTCCGATACAACGCAATGGGGCATAGATTGGATTACCGGCACGATAAAACCATAGCCCCGCGAAAGTAGCACAACTAGATAAGACCCAAGGAATTCCAACGGCAACCGCCGGGGCCATACCATAGAAATCCTGTAGTGCGGCAGTGTTCCAGAGTGCAAGACCTCCCGGCGATAGGATCAAACTGAGACCGAACCAAAACTCTGCGAATGCAAAAGCGGCCTCAAGTTCCATTCCGCCACGGGGACGGTCGAAAAATTCTAGGGCTTCTTTCCAGGTGGTCATTTCTTGACTATAATTTCTGCAACCGAAGCTGCGTGAAGGATCATTAAGACTATCATTGACACTTGGTCAACGAAGATGAACTGCGGGGGACGGGCTACACCATCAGCATAACTCCCACGAATAATCGCCGATATCGCCCCCGTGGCATAGACGATACTAATCAGAAGCTGCGGACCTAAACACAAACCCAATAGTGGCCGGGAGAGCCAACGCCGGGTGGCGAAAGCTACGACTGAAAACGGCAGAGCGATGACCATGAACCAACCGACGAGTTCACCTCTATCATCACCAACAATCCCAAGAACCGCAGCCATCGAAATGGCCCCGTTGGCTGCGGTACAGGAGATCAACGTGACACCTTGCATTGCAATCATGATTGCAATCGCCGCTGCAACTGTGGAGGCATTCACGAAAGAGGATCCAAAAGGACTTCCTTGCTCACTGTCTCTGCTTCCGTCCCTGATAGTATTCTAGTAATTCGGTAGCCAGGGCCGGGACCGGAGTTTCAAGAAACAGCATCCTCTCAGCGAGTCGTCGATTAAGAAGTCCCTGTACGACGACCAACTGCCCGTCAACGTGCGCCTTATCCCACCGGGGGAACTGATCCGCCGCCCCGGCGATGTCGCCAGCCTTAAAGAGTTTCAATAGGGTCGAACTCCGAAAAGCCCCAATTCCCTCGTTAAATGTAAAACTCGTCATAGCTGCGAATTGATTATCCGTCGCCTGCGGGGCGCGGGCTTGGACTTCCACCGCCGCTTCGGCCAGATCAACAGTGAGCAACTGACCCGCCTCATAGGGAGTGATCGTCTCTCCCTTATACACCCCGCCAGTATGCCCATATCCAATGGTCCACACCCCGGCAATATCCCGGTATGCAGTGAGGAATAGTCCTTCCCACTGTTCCACCAGACCCAATCCAGCCGAGTTTATAAGCCTTATCATCCTAATACGCCTTTGATAAGAGTTTCAACTGTTTCATTTGCCAGAACTGATAGGCGAAGTTCTCCGCCTCAAGACCGTCGGTGTTGAACCGGACTCGGTAGTAGTACGTGGCGTCCCATCCAATAGTAATACCAATCCCGGGGGCCGAGGTAAAGGTAATTATCCCAGTGTTAGCATCCATCGTGTACGCCCCGGTAGGCGATCCATTGAGATTTACGGTGGTTATTACATTAGGAACAACAGGAGCCAAAAGGCGGGACAGTGCCTGAAACTGCGTCGTCATTCCGTCACCGGTAGCGAAGATAAAATTCGTAGCCCCGGCACCCGGCGGCCGGGTAGTGTTGTCGGTCACATCAAGATACGCAAACGGAATGGCCGATGCCTGCTGTTGATTATAGAAGTTCCAAATTGTCCGCAGCTCGTCCAGTACAGTATTACCAGATGCCGGTCCCCGCCGGTCCCAATAGTCTCGTAGGACTTCCCAGGTAAGGATAAATGAACAAAGTGGAAACACGTAGTCACTGATCGTTAGTTCTCTTCCGACCACGCTCCTCTGCATCCTAGTAGCCCAATTCAAAGTCTTAAGTACCGACCATGAGATCCGGGTAGAAGCAGGGAATTGATTAAGAGCCATGATTAAACATCACCTACTCGATCCGAGAAATATAAATACCCTCTTTGCGCTTGAAGGCTCTTAGTTTCCAATTTAATTTCCTACCATAGACCCAAGCGACCGTTCTCATATTACTCCAAGGATCAGGAACGTTCTTGAACAAATCCCATTCATATAGAATAGACTTCCCGGGGAGAAGATCATAGATCTGTTTATACTTCCACCTATCGATTTTCTCGGGTATAAAATCAACAACCTTACCCTCCATCAGCGTCCTGGCAAGTCAAAGTTATTCCTACTCGCCCGCTGAAACGCCCGGGCAAAAGTCTCAAAATGAGACATCAATAGCCCCTTAACATCATGGGCATTCATCACACCATTGATACTTCCAATGGTAACATTTACTCCACTAGTTCCTGGTCCACCAGTGATTTGACTCGCTGCTCCTTGAATGGATTGTGATACATTCGAAGCCAAACTCTTCCCCACAGTCAAATTTCCGCCACCTGCAAAATGTGGCAGCCCGCCGACCATAGATGCTCTATGCTGTTCTGGTGTCGTAACACTGACCATTTCGCCGGGGGTAGCCATGAACTGAACCAGTTGGGAGTCAGTTCCGCCGCTACCAGTGACTTCGCGTAGACCACCCTTCTGGAGACCAAAAAGGCCACCTATCGTACCGAAGAGACTAAATATCTGTCCTATCCCACCGGCGGCGCCCCCCGCTCCTCCACCAGCACCCCCACTACCCATACTACTAAAGGAACTCAATATTCCCTTAAACGTCCCTAATGCACTCCCTACCGCACTTAGTTCACCGGAAAGTCTTCCCGTAGACTGTGTTGCAGGACCCGTAGCCCGTTCTAAGGATTTAAACCCACTAGCAACTTTCTCCACATCAGAGGATAAAACTGACATACTCGACGAAAGACTGCCAATACTCGAATACACCGCCCGGGCATCGGTAGAACTAGAACCACCTCTCGCCGAGGCATAGCTCGCACTTCCACCGACCATTCCTTCATCGGAGACCGTTCCACCCTCAGCAAATGCCGGCCAAACAAAACCCCCGGAGTGGAACTTCGGCAACGAGTCATACGCTTTGGTTTCGTCTGGGCTCAGTACTCTCTCATTGGTAAGAAGCTTCGCTATCACCTCATTTGATGCCTTCCCACCAGTATGGAATTTGGGTATTCCTAGCTTTGTCGCATTCGCCGGGTCCGGGAGTGGAAACTCCTGATTACGCCCGGCTCCCCACGCTGTACCCCAATATTTATCGTCCACTATTATCCGGGGCATAGACGATTGTTTCATCAACGGACCACCAGGATAAATGATCTGGGCATTAGCAAGCTGAAATTCTTTTTCAGCAACACCACCTTCTTGAAAACCTGACTTTTCCCCCTTAAGGACCATCGAGCGATAAATCGTCGCATAACTCTCAGACCCGGCCTGTTCCCGTGCCCCGGAGACCCGAAGTCCAGAAAGTTCATTAATATCCGGATGAGAACGAAAGTACTCTCTCGCCGCTTCTAACATAAACCTCGAACCAAGGACACCCTTGCCCATACCAGCGGCAAACCCACCCTTCATCTCGGGATATTCGGACGGTAAATACGATCTCATGAGCTCAATCTTCGCACTCGTTGGGTCGTAAGACCGCCGGGCAATTATTGCACTGGCAACGGGATCTTCTTTACCTTCGGCATAAAGCTGTACCCGTTCCGCCTCTTGCATAAGGGTATCAGCCTTAGACGTTAGGCGGGAGAATTTCATCGCTCCGGGACCGAAGCCGAGCCCAATGTTCATCCCCTTTTCCACCTGGGCTTGGTAGAGTTCATTCGCCATCGTGCCGGGGAGAGAAGCAAGTCCGGGATCAATAGAACGAGAGATACTCGTTGGGGTAGAAGAAGAGAATAGTGATGGGGAAGAATAGCCCTCGCTTTGTGGAAAGATACTCCCCTGCTGCTCTACCTGTTCTTGTAGCATCCCCGCGACTATCCCACCCCCCTGGAATGGTAATACTCTTGTCGTGCCACCCCCATACGGGTTCCTTGTAAATCCTCTAGGATCCAGTTCCTCCCCGCGATTGACCCGAATGTCCATATCTGGTCGTCCGATAAGTACATCCCGGCCGGCTGTAGGAGGTTCACCGGTTAAAGTTCTCGGTCCGACCTCAGATTCATATATTTCTGCATCCTGCTGCATTTGCCGTAGATTCATAACGTCCATTGGCGGGAGAGTAGTGTTCAAGTGTTCATGGATTTGCCTAGTCAGTTTCTCCGTAGTCGGTTGACTTGTCAACTCGTCATATTGCCTTGCTCCTTTAACCCGGGCAAGTATATCTCCAGCAGAACTACGCAATTCTGGCAATGCGGTCGACAAATCAGGTCCAGGCCTTGATTTTTGAAGTTGTCCAAAGCTTCTAAATTGATCTTCTAACGGATCAATCCCATACCGAAGACTTTCTATAGAGGTGTTTTCACCTCTAGCTATGCCACCCTCCTGAAGCCCAACAGCGCCACCCCCACACAGTCCGCTCACGTCGTCCGGGAGACCAGAGATTTGCGAAGTCGAAAGACTTCTTAAACTGTCCTCCGATAACCTATCAGGAATTCCCTGCCCAGTCCAACCACCCGTGGTCTCCTTCGCAGCGAGTAACCTCTCAGCCTTCTTTTTCTCGTCGTTAGAGAGAAGTTTCTCCAGCCCTACCACTCCGGCAAGTCCCACTGCACCAATACCAAGGATCGCCAGTAGACCACCTAGGTTCGGCTTTGGATGCACCGTATACAGCGTAGGCGATACGAACCCCCGGCTCTCCGTGGTGAATCCCCCACTAATTGTCGGGGTAGTCATAGGAGAACCAGTACCCTTATAGGGTTGCGGTGTATTGGCCAGTGGCGGCGGGGTATTGATTCCACCGAAAGAGAAATAGGCGACACTCCCGCCTTGTGCAAACCCCTGCGGCTGTACCATTTCCCGTGCCGAGCCGGGGAACATCCCATACTGAGCCTCACCAATAGTGAGATCGGTTTGTTCCCGCGGGGAAAGAAATGCCTCCCGAACCGACTGTGTATAGATCCCAGTGTTACCTATCGGCGCAACCCTCTCTGCGTCCTTCAGTGCCTCTTGTGAGGAGAGTTTTCCCTGTCCTATCTGAGAATGTATCCCTGTGGCATAGTTTTCCCAGTACTTACGTTCTGAACGGGAAGGTAAATCAGTTAACGTCTTCCCGGCATATCTCGCCCCACTTTCTCGATCCTCCTGTCGTAAAGCATATCCACTCGACGACAAAGATGTCATTATTTCTTGATAGGTACGATTCTCGCCGGCCAGTTCCTGCCGTATCGCCTCGCTGGCCTGTTCGGAAGTCTCCGGTAAACGCACCACCACCTCTGGAAAATATTTCTCCCTACTCGGCCGGTCAGAGTCTTCTATTCTCTTTGATACCTCACCTCCAGACTGAAACCTGGAGGCATTTGCTGTTATCTGACTACCACTGAACGACCTAGGTGCAGTGGTCTCAGGAATGGGAAGTTGATCGACCTGTGATAGAAATGACTGTGGAATTGGAGCTAAAGGAGCCGCTGCTGAGGCAAAATCGCTACGACTACTCGCTCCCAATGTCATTCCAATGGATTTCTGCCTTTCCGGTAGTGGCCAGAGATTCCAGAATTCCTGTTTGCGATCCGGTTTCTTATTACTACCGAATAAGTCACTCAGCCACCCGGAACTGTCGGGGGAGCTATCCTCTCCGACTTTCCCACCTGCGGCAAATCCTTTCGGCAATGCCATGTTGTTAATACTATGAAGAAAATCCACTCCGTAGTGCCCAACGGCGGCATTCTTTACTACGAATTCTCCAGGGGTAAGCATCGCCTGGATGGTATCAGTACCCATTCCACCATACTGGAAACCATACACCGGGCCACCATAGGCGTATGGGGCGGGGAGCCCGAAAGTCTTCGCTTCTTCTTCGGCTGATACATTATGCGCCTTAGCAAATGCCCATGCCGGGGTGTCCTTTTCTCCCCTATTTAATTCCCCACTAGAACCAAAAACGCTTGGTCCAATCTTATCCGCGGCCTGGCCTAGTTTTTCCAAACTACTCGCCGTCGTCGTAGAAGTCTGCCCTAGTTGCTGAACCTTTTCACTGGTCTGTGACGAGACACTAGAAGTCGCACTCGTTGCACTCGTCGCAGAACTATCTCTAGAGAACCTCTCTTCCCCACGTTCAAGCCGGGAGTAGACTCGATTTACAAATTCCTGCGCCGGGGCGTTTGGATTGCCTTGAAAATTCCCGCTAATATTCTCTGGGCCCTCGCCAGTCCGACGAATAACTACCCCGGCCGGGGTAGTCGGATTTGCCAATAGTCCACTTGCCCCCGCAACACCCTGGTTGTGCGCAAGAAACACCTCCCTTTCTGTTACGTCCCGGCCAAGTTTGGCTTTGAGCTCTTCCCTACGCATAGACAGGTTGCGAAAACCATAATCCAACTGTTCTTCCGGCGTGCCCATACCAGAACCTGAGAAACCAGACCTTCGCCGTTCTCCCTCATTTAATTGAAGAACATTCCCACCATACTGAGTCCTTCTCGGATCACCCATATTAGCGCCGTGAGAACTCTCAATATCCACCACGGCATTAGAAAACCCGGGGGAAAAGCCATACTTCTGCCCGGCAGCTGAGACCTGTGAGGGGGTAACCGTTCGCTGGCCAATAGGGGATAATGTATCCCGTTCCACCGGAACTTTTACCGGTGGAAGTCTCTCTGCCGTCCTTGGAATCCCGGCTCCGGCCTGGATAGTACCTACATTCTGCGCCTGTGCCGTGGCGGCGTCACGGATCTGACCAAGAATCTGAATCACCGTGCCACGCTGCTGTTTGGCATCCTGTGCAAGACTGTTTGTTAAAGCCTGTTTGTCTTCAGTGCCCGGAGCCAAACCTAAAGCGCGTCCAGCCATCTGCCCGAGAAGATCCCCGATTCCTTTCCCTGACTCTAATTTAACACCGAACGTCTGCGCTAACCCTTGTGCAGCGAGCTGCGATCCCAACTTCTCCGTGGTATGCAATAGGTCTTTGTCAATCCCCAATATAAGATCCCGTGTCGCCTGTTGCCATGTCTTAGTTCTAAACACTGCATCGTCAATGAATGTCTCAAACGCGCTTCCAGTCTTGTCAAAGAACTGCACGAATACCTTCGACGACTCCTCCGCCGCTTTGTGCATTTCTTGACTAATTTTACGTGCAAGCTGAACCTCTTGGTTTGCCGCGTTTTCAGCCCAAAGAGCGGCCTTCTCGAGATTCTGAATCTTAATTTCAGTATTTTCCCCCGCCGCGGCCGCAATAGCTTGATACGCTTCAATCTGGCTCGCCGCCGTTTGCTGAATTAATACTTGCTCAGCCTTATATGCAGCGGTATGATCTACCTTCTTACCAATGGTTTGATCTAATTCTCCCGCTTCCATACCTGCTGCGGTGATTCTAATCTCGGTCTCACTTATTCTCCCTATAGTGTCCTGAATTCGCATCCTATCCTGCAGCATCTTATTTGTCGCTGCCTGTGCCGCTTCAATATGTTCTAATTGAAGCCGTTTGAACTCGATACCCTCTTCCCCAAACGCTGCCTTTGCCGCGGCCAGTCTCTCTTGATAAATTTGCTCTATCTGTGCTGCATTCCCCTTGGCTAACTGAAGCTCTACCCGCTTCTCCTCGTCATAAACTCTGAACCCCTCTCTCCTAAACCGTTCTTCTTCCTGAGCCAGTTTCTTTCTAGTATTAAACTCTTCTACCTCTATCTGCACCCCAACCCGGCGACTTAGGTCCTTCTCCGCTAGGGGCCTTACTGGTTCAGAAACATCCTGCATACGCTGCCGATACAGCGTTAGCATATCTCGTTCTTCTTGTACAGCTTTGGCCCGGTTCGCGGCTTCTCGACGAGAGAAGTCCTCCTCAATTCTCTGTCGATCCGTCTCCGACCGGGCACGCCCCAATGCCTCAGTCTTCTCAGCGTCAAGACGAGCCTCTATTACCCTATGGGTCTGCTCTATCTCCTCTCGATATTTCACCGCTTCGGAGACAAGACTCTCAGGGGCTATCTTTGCCCCGCCGAACCCATAGAGCTGTGGATACTGAGATCGCTCGTCGTCTGAGGTCGTCGTTGGGATATTAGCGCGTCTACCAGCTTCTTCTCTAGTACTAGCCTCCGACGGGGTACTAATCGGTGTTCCGGGCGGTCTCGGTGGAACAGGGACAATTATACTTCCCGGCTCTGGTCCAGGTCTCGGCCCCGTCGCCGGTCTAGTCCCTTCTGCTATCTTTGCCCCGGCTACTCCACCACCTATAGCTCCAAGACCAGCACCTACAACAGTACCAAGCCCCGGCATAACGGCAGTCCCAACAGCACCACCAACTACTATCCCGGTACCAATACTTTCGAGAGCAATCCCAGCTTCCCTTGAATTCCGGGCAAGAGCACCGAGCTTAAGCACCACACTATCGATAAAGGCAATAAGTCCCGTATTCCCAGCAAACAGAGCTGTCGCCTTGCCGAGGTATTCCCAATCCTCAGCAAGTTTCTTAGTCGCGAAATCAACCTCCCGCAGCTTCTCAACCTCACCCGAGGTAAACGGCAAGTGCGAATCGGCGACGGCTTTGTTCCATTTCTGATATTCCGTCTCGGCAGCCGTTATCAGCGGGGCCAGTTCTACCCATTCGGTTCTACCAAGCGCCGCCCTAAACACCCCCATCGCCTGGAACTCACCCACGGTCCGGGCGAGTTCTTGATACTTCTGCCGTAATTTGTCAATATTCTCGGACTTAAGCGGTTCCTCTTCGAACTTGGGAAGATCAGTGAAGAAATCCTTGCCAAAGATCTCGGCAAACGCGGTGCCTTTAGCACTAAGCGGCTCAGTGATAGCGGTACGGATGGACTGGGAGAGTTGCCCCATCGCCGTAGGGAGGCGTTCCGCGCTAATTCCGGCGAGCTGTAAAACCCTCGCAAGACGGGAGTACTCCTCTACTCCTACCCCAGCAGCCCGGGCCGCGTCGTCAGTCTTAGTTGCAAGTTTAGAATATTCCGAAACTAAATGGGTGACTTCAATCGCGGCCAGACCAAGCCCAATAGGCGCTATTATCGGTAATGCCCGGCCGACGCCTAAGTCACGGATAGCACTCCCAATGGTCGATATTCTCTGTCCCGACTGACCACGAGCCGTTTCATCGAGAACCGTAATTAGTTTCCGTACCGCATAGGTGGTTTGATCAATATTACCACCAGCGTGGCTGAGTTCTCTATGAAAATCACTTATTGCACCTTGCATTCGACGGGCGGAATTAGCTGTATTCTCGATGGCCGCTCTGACACGGGCGGTGGCATTGGCGTAGAAATCTAATCCTGCTGCTTCCTTCGTTGCATCATCCGCGCCCCAAAGCCTGACTCTCCCCACTATCGGCATTTGCCGAATCGCGGCCGCACTAAGTGCTACCTTAGACTGTGCAGCAATCTCGGCCGCGGCTGCCTTTGCGGCGTCGTCAGCAATATTCCTATACGCCTGTCTTTTCAGTTCTACCGCTTCAGCCCCGAGCCGCTTTTCTTCCTCTAGTCCCATACGACGAATATTAGACTCGGCCGTAGCTAAGTTTTTCTCTAATTGCAACCGCTCAGCAATATTAGAGCTAGGGGCAATCTGCTCTGCAAATTTAAATTGGGCTACTGAAAGTTTCTCAGCTTCTTCTACTGTCCTTTGTAACTCCCGTCTATAATTAGTAATGCTTTCTTGTGGAGCAATTCTCTGGGCAAAAGCGAATTGGGCTACATTCGCGGCTTCTTTCTCTTTAGCTAAATCCTTCATTGCCTGGGTTTCAGCCTGAAGGACAGCCAAGCGAGTAGCAAGTTGGGAAGACTGGATAGAGGTATATTCCCCCGCCGTAGCGCCAAGTTGACGCATAACGGCCAACTGCCGCTCTAGCTCGGCCGTAGCTCCAGAGAGATTTCCCTGACCAATTACATTCGTAGCCAGACTTTCAGCCGGGGCCTTAGTAAACGGACTTAATTCTTTCTCTCTCGCAAGTCCTGCATCGACGACGCCGCCGGCCCTCAGAGAGTTCAGCTTATCCTGATACTCTTGTAAGAGAACCTTATTCTCAACTAATACACCTTCCAGACTCTTTAGATTTGCATGAAGTGCCTGAAGACCTTCCACGTTGGTCTTAATAGTCAAATCCGTCTGTGACGCACTGGTTATGCGTGTCTGTAATGCAATAATATCAGCTTCAAGACCTTTTATGTTGGCCTCAATTTTCTTTATCGTTGACGAGGCCGACTCGTCACGGCCCCGAAAGACGATACCTAATTCATTATCAGGCACAAAAAGAGATCCTCATTCTATTCCCGACTTTCGCCGGGCAAGACCTACGATAGCTTCTTGATTTTTCTTTAGGAGTTCCGCCGGGTCGAACACCGGCTGGAAGCGGGAAAGTTCAGAGTCAGGCCGACCAGATAGAGACATCCCCGGCGGGAGCGCTTCGGCGATTTCTCCCATACTAGGTAACCTCGAACCACGGATAGAATCAGACGGCGGGGGAGTAGGGAAATCAGAGAGGGACGCCGATGGATACTGACTTATTGTTGTTCTTTCTTTCTTCCCACCTCCCAGACCGTACACCAGCGCCTCGACAAGATGTACTAGCGGGGGGTTCTCTCCCCAATCCTCCGTGAGATCATGGACCTCGACCAGGGTTAATTTATCGATGTCGTCGTAGGTCCAGGAGTAAGCTCTTGTGAGGGCTCGGTAGATGGGTCGGAGATCCCATTGAGTGGAGTAGGGTTTGGAGTCGGACTATCCATCGCCTCCCGCGACGCTTGAGAGCGGAGACCGGAACCACCGAGAACGATTTCCCATGCCCGATCATAATTTCTCAGATCCAGCATCCCACTTACATCTTCGTCGGTAATGTCAGGATAGTTCCGACGAAGAGCGGTACCGATAATAACGTTTTTAACGTCCAGAGCTTCCCAGAACTTACCCTCTTCAATGAGCTTATCGTTTTCTCGCATTTTGTCTCGCATCCCCGCACGGAGTTGTCCAAGAGTCAATGGAGGGAGAATGTAGGTCTCCCCACCCATCTCGATCTCAGCTCCGGGAATGAGCTTTCTTTCACTTTTCATCTCTCTTCTCCTAGATCACACCGGTTTCGATAAGAACACCGATTAGAAGAAATAGCCACATTTCTATCCCCATTGTATTACTCCTAGCTTAGGGCAAGCTCAGTGGCTCGATCACACACTGATAGGACTTCTTCCTTCCTTCGCCCCGGGAAATCATTAAACTCCGAAATCCCACCATGAGCAAAGCCGGTTTCTTTTATTGCCCTCAAGAGCAACATGTGGGCTTTTACATAGGCCTCATACTCCAACGTACCGTGTAGGGAGACCGCCAAACAAACCCCAGTTCTAGTTCGTCCTGCCCCCTGACACCAGCCTTGTTCGAGGATTTCCCTCCCACGTCGAAGTAGCTGGACAACCTCGTCGTCAGGGGGTTGTTTAAACCCCGTTCCATCAAACGGCATGGGTTATCTCCCTAGTTCTGAAAACTCTCAACCGTGTTCTGCATCACGTTCGGCCGGAGCCCGGTGACGAGCATTTTGAGCAGAGTGTCGAACATGATCTGTCCATCGAGGCGGAGAGAACCCGAGGAAGAGAAACTCAACCCTCCCGGAACTGCCGCGGCAGTAACCGTTGCCGTGTTTCCCCCGGAGTCAGTGACGACATAAGTGGTCGTCGTTCCGGAGATAGAACTCGTAACGCCTTGGGTCATGGAAGAACTCCTCTATAGAAGGGGTAACCGCGTCCTTTTTCGAAAACTTTGGCAGCGAGTTGGAGATGTTTCACTGAAGGCAAATTGAACGAAGGCGAACCTAAAGACGGTTCCCTACACCGTATCTCATCCAAATCACGTATGATGAAATATGCCGCAACTTCAGCCGGTGTGGTACCATACAGTTGCAAATTCGCCAGTCGCTCTAGATGATCCTGTACACCACTAGGAAGAGATACCTCCATTGATCTCACTTCCTATTCGCTAAACGCTACCACGCCGACCCGGTTTCCGCCGTCGCCGATTGCCATGAAATCGAAATCGCTCATGGTGTATTCGCCGACGCGGGTCGGGAACGTGAGACGAGACGAGATGCAGGTGTTGAGCCTTAGGGTCATCTGACCTGTGCTTCGCAGGGTCGGGTTATTATGGTACAGCGTCGTCTGGAACGTCGGGGTGAAGCCCATGAGGTTGTTATTGATCGTGA